>UOFM01000239.1_pt1 | contig 29047 bp, 31 predicted proteins | sample 1990071 | NCBI WGS metagenome assembly UOFM01 (sample SAMEA4728526, study PRJEB27164) | hydrothermal vent metagenome | biome: marine basaltic hydrothermal vent biome; feature: marine hydrothermal vent; material: mineral | place: Pacific Ocean | collected 2011-06-14/2011-07-23 | depth 1741 m
GAAGACCCTGCACACAACATTACTGCTCTCTGCGCTGGCTATCGGGACTGTAGATGCCGGGGGAATTCGTGAGCGTATGCGTCCGGACCCTGTTCGTGATACCACGGTTACTGAAGCACAAGCCGTCGAACTCACGCTGACGCTGGTTCAGGCCGGTCCACAGGCACTACAGACGTGGGTGCGCACTGCGGCCAGGATTGATGATGCCGGCAGGATCCTGGTCGCACGCGTGTGCGCCCCCTACACCGAATTGATACAACCCGGTCAGCGGGTACGCGCCTTTCCACCAGACTCTAAATCATCGATATACCAGGCAAGCATCACCCGGGTCACCCCCCGGGGAGATTGCGTTAGCGTCGAGGCCACGCTTCCCAGGATAACCTACGAAAAAAGTCCACTCTATGTGATGCAGATAATTGTTCAGCGGGGTGAATTCCTGTCTATCCCCAACGAGGCGATTATCGAGGAAGGCGACAGGCAAATTGTCTATATTCAGCAACACCCGGGACATTACCTCCCGCAAGAAATTCACACAGGGCTAAAGGGCGAGCTGTATACGCAAATCCACCGCGGGCTGAGTGAGGGTGACCAGGTCGTCACCCTGGGCAGTTTTTTTATCGATGCAGATTACAAGCTTAAGACCACGCAGCAAGGTGGAATGAGTCATGCTCACATGCATCATTAGAAACGTTATTCGTTTCAGAACCACGGTATTAATGCTGGTCGCAGCGACCGCCCTCCTCAGCATCTATTCCATCCAGACTGCGCCACTGGATGCCATCCCCGATATCTCTGATCCACAGCTGGTTATTTATGCGAAGTGGGCTCGCAGTCCCGAGCTGCTCGAGAATGAAGTAACGGAACCCCTCATCCGGGCGCTGATTGGCTCGCCGGATATCAAGGCGATCCGTGCCACGTCTCATCTCGGCTATTCCTTTATTTATATCATTTTACACGACGCCGACCAACGCGAAAAAGTCAAACAGCTTGCGCTTGACCGGATTAATGCCATACGCCCGCAACTCCCGCCCGATGCAATCGTAACGCTGGGACCTAATGCGAGCAGTATGGGCTGGATTTATGAATATGCCCTGGTCGACCGGACAGGAACACGGGATCTACGGGAATTGCGCCTGTTGAATGAAGGCCGGATCAAGCTGGCACTTCAATCGGTACCCGGCGTGGCGGAAGTCGCCTCGGTGGGCGGCCTGGAAAGGCAGGTCGAACTTAAAATTTTCCCGCCTTTACTGGCCGCGACAGGGATTTCATTACGGCAGTTGATCACCGCCCTGGACAGGGTGTTCCAGCAAGTTGGCGGACGTACGATTGAAATTACGAACCGTGACTATCAGCTTCGTGGCGTGGTCAACAGTAACGATATCGACAAGCTTGAATTTGTTATCGTTGGGCGTGCGCCAGACGGACGACCGGTCTACCTGAAAGATATCGGCTACCTGCAGGTGAACTATGACCTTCGGCGTGGCATCGCTGATCTGGACGGTGAAGGAGAAGTCGTCGGTGCCATCGTCATCATGGAGCAGGACCAGAATGTTATCGCCGTAACCCGGTCACTGGAAAAGGCCTTGCAGAAGGTCCGCGCTTCATTGCCTGACGGCATCGATATCGTGACGACCTACGACCGTTCCACCCTGATCCGGGCAACCCTTAAAAATTTCTCGACCGCTCTTGCCTGGGAATTGCTGGTTGTCATGCTCGTTATCGTGCTGGCATTGCGAAACGGCCGTGCGGCCATCGCGCCGGTCTCTGTGATTCTGCTCGGCTGCCTGTTCACGGTTTTGCCGCTGTCGGCATTTGGCCAGACGATTAACCTGCTGTCACTCGCCGGCCTGGCCATCGCTATCGGTGAAATGGCTGATGCGACCATTGTGATTGTCGAAAACTGCACAGCAGAACTCGCCAAACGCGGCCCCCAAAGCCATACAGAGAAAATCGAAACGATCATCCGGGCCACCGCCAGGATGACCCGCCCGTTGCTGTTTTCGCTACTGATTATCCTCGCCTCGTTCCTGCCGGTTTTCTTTCTCGGTGACCGTGAAGGGCGCCTGTTCGATCCACTGGCGTTCAGCAAGACGTTTGCGATGGGTTTCTCTACCCTGCTGACGCTCTTCTTCCTGCCGGTTGTTATCGTTTGGGTTTTCAAAAAAAATACCCCGCCGCCACAGAAAGACCGGAAAAACTCGTTTGTTGACCTGTACCGCCGCGCACTGAGAACGACCATCCGTTATCGCTACCCGTTTCTCGGTATTAACATCATTTTCCTCATTCTGGCCGTAATGGTCATGAACAGCTTTCAGCGCGATTACATGCCGGAAATGGAAGAAGGCTCGATACTGTATATGCCGACGACGTTACCGGGTCTGCCGACGCGTGAGGCCGGCTGGATACTGCAACAAATTGACAGGAAACTGAAAGCATTCCCGGAGGTGAGCCGCGTATTCGGCAAGCTGGGCCGCGCCGATACTTCGACTGATCCGGCACCCATGACCATGATCGAGACCACCATCCTGTTGAAACCCGAGTCTGAGTGGCGAACCGGCATGACAAAGAAAAAGCTGGTGGCAGAAATGGATGCCGCGCTGCAGATTGTCGGCTACGTCAACAGCTGGACGCAACCCATTGCCGCGCGGGTCATTATGCAGGATACGGGCATTCAGACACCTGTCGGAATCAAGGTAAAGGGTGCCAGCATTCCTGTCATCGAGGAAATATCGCAGCAGATCGAGGGGTTGCTGCGCACCTTGCCGGGTACGGCATCCGTGATAGCGGAACGGATATCAGAAGGTTACTACATCGATGTACAGAACGATCTGGAACGACTTGCCGAACACGGTGTTACGGTGGATGAAGCCATTCTGACTGTCCGTTATGCCATCGGTGGTGAAAACATCACTCGCATGCGACAACCTGACAATACCCTTGTCCCGCTGAGCATGCAGTACTCCCCGGAATATATCGATACGCTGGAAAAGGTGCGTAACACCCCGGTGATGACGATAGCGGGTCGTACGGTACCGCTCAGTGCTGTTGCCGATGTCTCGGTCCGCAAGATGCCGGAAATGATTCGCAATGATAACGGGGAACTGGCGGGCTATATCTACATCGATGTTCGTGATGTCACCCCCCTGGACTATGTAAAAGGTGCAAAACAGCGTCTGGCCAGGAATTTAACCTTACCGGCAGGCTATACGCTGGAATGGACCGGGACCTATCAGTACGCCAAAGAAGCGCAGGAGCGGCTTGTATGGATCGTGCCCATCACGCTGGTCATCATGTTTGTGTTGCTCATGATGGCATTCAGAAGCTGGGCTGAAAGTTCTCTGGTCCTGTTGTCCGCACCCTTTGCGCTGGTTGGGGGTGTGGTTCTGCAATGGGCACAGGGATACGCCATGACCACTGCAGTCGTCATTGGCTATATCGCCGTTCTCGCGGTGGCGATCCAGACCGGTATCATCATGATCGAATTCATTCGTGATGCCCTGGAGCGCAGGACCGGTAACGACTCGTATACCGATGCTGTCATCGAAGGCTCTGTTGCACGCCTGCGGCCCAAGTTGATGACGGTAGCAACAACAGTATTCGGATTAATCCCGATCATGCTTTTCACCGGGGCGGGTATGGATATTGCCCAACCCATCGCCGCACCCAGTGTGGGGGGGATGGTAAGTTCAACCCTTTATGTGCTGTTTCTTATCCCCTGTCTGTTCGTGATAGGAGAGGATCTGCGCAAACGATTCGGTCATAAGCCTTCCTGAACGAAGCTGAATCAGGCACTTGCAAAAGTACGTGACTCAGCTTGTCCCGGCAGATTCCTAGCTGCCGCGTCGGTGCATCTCGCGCATACTTTCACTCAGGTGCTGACCGATCAGCGAAACCAGCCGGAGCCCTTCCTGTGTGCCGGGTTCGCAGGCCAGCCGCAATATGCCCGTGACACCACCTTTGGATGGTGCGGCAGTGGCAATATCGCGCGTTGCCTCGGTGAACGCATTGGACAGACTGATCAGGAAATGCTGGTTTTCCGGGCGATCAAGCTCCTTGAGCAAGTGCACCAGTCCTTCGTTACGGGTGAGGCGGTCGAGCAGTGTTAAGCCTTCACTCATTGCCGAGGCCAGCCGTGTGACGATCTCGTCTGACATCGCGTCCTGGGCTGCGGTGATAAGCGTCGCAAGTTCTGCGAGTCGCTGCATGTCATTGTCGCTGACCGTCGTGGCGGGGGGTGTTTCTGTCTGGGTAGTCATGTGTGGCTCCTCAGAGTAGACCGCGTACGCTGGTCCAGTACATCTGGTTATAAGACACCTTGAACCAGTGCATCGCCTGGCTCGGTGGTTTCAGGTCGGGTGGATTTTTATAGTTGAACATCGCGTAGGTTGCACTATCGTGACCGGTTTCAATGAAGCAGTACACCTTGCCATCGTATTCGCGTACCGGTGTGCCAATCTTCACGATTGAAGCGATGTTATCGGCAATCACTTCAGCTTCAAAGTGTGCCGCCGAACCGGTCTTGCTGACCGGCAGGTTGGTGGTATCGCCCACGACATAAACGTTGTGGTGACCCTCCATGGTGAGCTGGTGACGGTCAGTCGGAATCCAGCCACCTGCGCCGAGATTTTCCTTTTCAATCACTTCCATACCACGATGTGCGGGAATGGAAATCAGCAGATCATATTTGGTCTCTGTCCCCTCTTCACTCTTCACTATCTTGTTTTCAACGTCCACTTCCCTGACATTAAACAGTGTCTCGTACTCTATACCCATGCGCTCAAACTCAGGCTTGGCCCACTTGGCTACATTCTCGATGCTATGGATACGGCCGATCGGGTAGTGGTATTTGATATCGACCTTGTCGCGGATACCACGTGCCTTGAAATAATCATTCAGCGCAAAGGTGATCTCTATCGGGGCAATCGGGCACTTGTGTGGTACACCGACCACAATGGCGACCTTGCCTCCCTGAAACTCGCGCAGACTCTTGAACATATGCACCGCACCTTCTTCGGTGTAGAAGGTCTCGGAACCCTCCACCAGTCCAGGCACTTCCTCTGGCACAATACGCGAGCCTGTCGCGATCACGAGAATATCGTATTGATGTATTTTACCACTTTTGGTTCTTACCTGGTTCTGGTCGAGTTCAAATTTTTCGACCGGATCCACGTGGAAATCAATACATGATTCGAGCAGACTTGCCTGATCGCGATACAATTCATCCGGCATCATCTGTCCGAACGCGACATATAGCAGGCCAGGCTGGTACATATGCTGATCGGAGGCCGACAGCATGGTGATGCCGGCTTTGCCGGCACGAATCTCGCGAGCAAGCCTCCGCGCGAGGTTATTGGCAACTATGGTACCGCCTGTGCCACCACCGACGACTAAGATTTTCACTGCATTCTCCTATTCAAAATTCTATTTTGAAAAAGCATCACACTATTTGGTCTTGCGAACCTTGATGTGCCAGACCTCTCCGACTTTTTCGCTGCTGATCATTTCGTGCCCGACCTTGTTGATCCACTCCGGGACATCGGCAGCCGTCCCATGGTCAGTCGACAGCAGTTCGAGCGTATCGCCTACCTCAGCCTGTTTCATGTAGGTAATAAGTTCCATGAGCGGCCCTGGGCAGAAGGTGTCGCACGCGTCGATGATCTTGCTTTCACTCATTAAATTATTGCTCCTGTACGGTTATTCTTGCTGCGGTCAAAATGTGAGCAACTGCCCACCCTCGGAGTGACTCAGAAATTGTGTCAGTCCCATTGGCGGACTAAATTCGGGATCAAGATCCTCCTCTGCAATCCTCAACAAGTCGACCGCCATCGAGCACGGCAGCAACTGGGCATCACCGAGATCGACTGCATGCTGGAAAAGTTGCTTGAATGGCGGCACGCCCTTTTGCGCCAGGAGCGTTCCAAACTCTCCTTCCACCGGCGCATCGATAGTGTTTCCCTTGACAAAATATGCCAGGGCATTCATGGAGAAAAAGACGGAAACCGTGTCACCGCCTGCGGCTGCAACAGAGGCGATCATCGCAGCCATCTGCAGCTTTTCACGTGTACCGGAAACACAAACGATGTGTAATTGCCTGGCCATTATTCAGATTCCAATAAGTTGATTAGATCGCACATTAATCTTGCTTGATGCGTAATCTAGTGGCAGGGGAAACCCTGTGAGTGGCGCATGTCATGTGCCGCGTTATGTACTGCAGATGTTTGTACGAAACCAGCGCCATACAGAACCACCATTCCCAACAGAAAAGCACTGATGAGCTGCAGGGGTTTCGGGATCGTGATCGAACCCGTTGTGGCACGAAGCGTGGCTGTCGTTGAAGTTTGATTTTGCATGGTCATTTCTCCTCTATCTTCTACTATGGGTATCGATATCCGGCGGCGAGATTATCCGTCGTGCTGCCCAGACTGATGCAAGTCCCAGCGCGATCCAGAGAACGGCATTGGCAATTGCAGTTGCACTGATGAACTGCTGGGCAAGCTCCGCCAGTTCAGCAGCTGCAGCGGGGGGATGCTGTGGGAACATTTCTGCAGGAGGTTCAGGGGCACCCGCCAGGTACGGCACTATCAGTAATACGAGAGCAACCCAGCGCCAGGGGGACTTGCCAAATGCCACACCGGCCAGCCCGGCTGCCGTGAACACCACGGCGTATAGCCACCATAACTGACGCGCTTCCAGCGGTCCTGCAACCGCACCCGGAATCTCGGGGGGAAGACCCAGTGCCGGCGCCAGGAAAAATACAGCGTATCCTCCTGCACCCCAAAGCAACCCGTATCGCCAGTCAAGTCGGGTCGCGGCATTGGTCCTGCGTGAAGCCACAATGGCAGCCAGCATTACCAGGGCCAGACCGGCGGCTGTCAACACATTCGACATGAAGGTGTAACCGGTACGCTCCACTCCATCCACCGGCTTCCAGGCATCTGCCGGATGTTCGTGGCCTGTGTGCCCGTCGCCATGCCCACTGGCCTGCACCGATACAGACTCTTCATAACGTTCCGCACTCTGGATAATGGGTATTACCTGCCAGAACTGGATGGCGGTTAGCAATAACCCCGACAGCACCCCTACCAGTAGTGCATAGAGTACGATTCGCCGAAATAACATGGTCTGTACCTCCCGTCGAATCCTAGTGGCAGGGGAAGCCCTGTGAGTGGCGCATGTCATGGGCTGCGTTATGTACGGCGGTTGTTTGCACAAAACCCGCGCCATACAGCATCACCATCCCTAACAGAAAGGCACCAACGAGCTGAAGCGGTTTCGAAATTGTCGTCGAAGTCGTTGCAGCATGAAGCGTGGCAGCCGTTGTAGTTTGATTTTGCATAGTCATTTCTCCTGATGGATGAACTGTTTTATAATCCGTGCTCAATTAGCACGGTGCCAACTGAAGCGCTTGATGGCCAATGCGCAGGAGCTATCGAGCAGATAGCCGATGATTCCAATAACGAGCACCATCGCGGTGAGATGGTCGTAAGACAATGTCTCCCGCGCATCCGCAATGGAATAGCCGAGTCCGGAAGTTACGCCGAGAAATTCTGCCGGCACCAGTACGATCCACGCGACACCGAGCGCAGCGCGAATACCGGTCAGAATATCGAAGGCAATCGCCGGCAGGATAATCTTCGTCAGCGTATGCCAGGGCTTTGCACCGAGATTGCGTGCCACCTTGAACCAGGCCGGGTCCACCTTGGCCAGACCGGCGGCCGTTGCAAAGGCTACCGGCCAGACTGAAGCAATCGCCAGCAGGAAGATAATCGCCTGGTTCCATGAGAAGAACACAATAACCGCGATCGGCTCCCAGGAAAGCGGGCTGATCATACGCAACAACTGGAACGGTGAATTACTCAACTCGCGGAAGCGACGACTGCGGCCGAGCAAAATACCAATCGGTATGCCACAACCAATGGCTATCGAAAGTGCAACGCCCAGACGGTAGCCACTGGACATCACAGCATCCTGGATTGTGCCGTCTCCCCACAGTGCCGGGAATGCCTTTAACGTCGGTATAGGCCCGAAATCAGCAAAGTTGGTGGTATCCGGATTGATATAAAGTAAGTAGCCACCGAGCCACCAGAACGCAAACAGAATCGCAAGCCCTGCAAACCAGTTAAACAATTTCCGCCCTGATGTTTTCAGAATACGGGCGCATGGATTAACCTTGTCGGGTTGATCAACGTTATTCTCGGTAGCAACGGTGGTGGTATCAGTATTCAAAGCACAAAGGTCTCCGTACGGGTATAGGGATCGCCTGTTTGTGGAACGCTTGAATCATTTTTCCACTTGGGATGAGCTTCAAGCGCTTTCTTCACAAAGTCGTAATTGACCAGGTCGCTGTTTACATGCTCGGTGGTGAGCGTATCCAGGAAGCTTGCGTCGCCAGTGACCACTGTCTTTTTCAGGTCATTTATGACCAGTTCGGTAGCCGACGGGTAGGGCCAACCCTGGAAATTGATTCGGTCCTGACCCCAGTTTGCATGCTGGATCGCTGCCGGGTTCTTATAGTAGGCAGGGTCGTAGAAAAGCATGGCACGCTTGACCACTTCCTTGGGAACCGGCAGGTATTTTTTGCCGTCGCGAGAGAGCATCACTGCCATCTCTTCCTTATTCTCTGCGAGATAAATCTGCGCCGCGATAATGGCGTTGTTTACCCCTTGCGTCCAGGCTGCGCGATCAGGATCCATAACGTCCTTCTCATGCATGGCTACAACACAGCAGGGGTGGCCCTTCCAGACATCACCGGTAAAGCGCAACACCTTGCCGCCGGCCTTGATCTCGCCCAGTGCGTTGAAGGGTTCCGCCACGCAATAGCCATCAATAGTCTTGGCAGCAAGCGCAGGTGGCATAGACGGAGGTGGCAGAACGAGGAAATTACATTCTTTCGGTCCCAGCTTGGAATCCTGTGGCCGAATCACTGGCGTGATTCCAGCAGCCTTCATGATTTTTTGCGAAACAATATTGTGTATTGAATACCAGTACGGCACGGCGAACTGCTTGCCGCCGAAATCCTCAGGTGAATTGATGCCACTATCCTTGCCGACCATAATGGCTGAACCATTCGTGTGGTCCCAGGCCGTGATCTTCACCGGGTAATGGTTGTTATAACGCATCCAGATCGGAATCGGGATCAGCAAGTGGGTAAGATTAAAGCGGTGCGAGGCAAAGGCTTCAACCAGCGGTGACCAGCCACGAATGAGCGTAGGGCGAACAGAGTCAAGACCCTCTTTTTTGAAGAAGCCCATTTCATGGGCAACAAGCAGAGCGGCCGCGTCGGTAATCGGAATATAGCCAATACGAACCACCTGATCCCACTTCTTCTCCTTGGAGAAGACGGGTGAAGGCAACATGCCACCCATTGCAGCGGCAGCGCCCATTTTGAGGAAATCGCGTCGATCAACGCCGGTACCCAACACATCCTTGAAAAGCGGGTCATATTTCAGTATGAGATTGGGGTCCTGTATCCCATCGCCGTGCTGCGCATAGATCTTTTTCATATCGGCCATGTCGTTTCCCTTTGTAGTGAATCAAGCCTGAACCCTATAGTCCAGACGTACTAAACAACGGTGCTGACCAACTTGCTCGCTGTGATTACCTTGTCAACAGTTTCTGTGTTGGGGGAATCATCAGATGACAAGTTCGACGCATCGTGGAAAATCTGCATCAGGTGTGCACGTGTGGCCTGGACAACAGGGTCCTCACGATCACGTGGGTCATCGAGATCAACTCTAAGGTCATGCATGATCTTGCCGGGGGATCCGGCCATGACCAGCGCACGATCAGCCATCAACACCGCTTCATCGATGTCGTGGGTGACCATCACCAGGTTGATACCAAGTTCCTTCGCGATAGAACGCACATCTTTCTGCAAGGATGTGCGGGTAAATGCATCAAGCGCCGAGAAAGGTTCATCCAGAAGCAACAATTCCGGCTCCATCACCAGGGAGCGCGCCAGCGCGACACGCTGTTGCTGCCCGCCTGAGAGATCCTGCACATTGTTCTTCGCATACTCTTCGAGGTTAACAAGCGTGATTGCTTCGGCAACGCGTTCTCGCATTTCCTTCTTGGGCCATTGGGCAAAATGAAGACCAATACCGACATTTTGCTCGACTGTCATCCAGGGAAAGAGGTGAGGTGCCTGGAACATCATGACCCAGCGTGATGACGGTCCTTTAACCGCCTCCTTGTTAAGGTGAAGGTCGCCGCTGGTGGCATTCAGCAGGCCGGCTATAATATGGAGCAGTGTTGATTTACCACAACCGGATCGACCGATAATAACCAGTGCCTCACCCGGTTGCGCCTCAATATTAACCTTGTCAAAAGTGAGTGGGCACTTCGGGTTATAACGATGAGTAAGGTCCTTGACCTCAATGTGTACGCCGCGGATTGCCATCAATCGATTCCTGCCTGTAAAAGCACTACGTTACCGCACCCGAAAACCATCACAAGTTGTTCCGGATCATCACTTGCCCGTGAAGGCTTTACAAAAATATTTATCATGAATAGTCAGTCCTGATTTTTATCTTGTCGTAAATTCAAGTTAAGTGAGATGACTTACTTCCATCAGGTCATGTGCAGGCGTTTATCGATCTTCTTCATCAGGCTGGCGAGTTCTTCTTCATCCAGCAAGCCACGTCGGATCATCGTATGCGCCAGCGCCAGGAGTTGTCGCTCGGGGAAAGGCACATCGACATAGAGTTCCTCCGAAAGCTCATCCTCTTCCCAGCGCCGTTCAAGCGCGGGGACTGTGCAGGAAACTTCAGCCAGTACATCGCAGGTAGCCTCAAGCGTAACTTTCCATGGAGGATCAGGATTATCCACGCCATATTCCTCGCTCAGATCATCCCAGACTCTCCCCTCTTGCTTGATTCGCTCAAGCAGCGGAATGGGAGACGGATCCAGATTTCGGCTGGCCATCTCCTCGTCCAGCCTGATTTTCTCAGGGTTAATTTCACTCATTACCGTTGCCTAATGATCTATAGGATTAATGGCCGGGTGAACGGGGCGCTCGTCATTGCTTGTTTTGCCTGGCTTTGGAAGTGCCACGCCGATCAGGCAGTCCCGGGTCACGATTTCTGTCAGCTGTTCTTCAGTCCAGCCTTCCGTGCCTTCGGGTCGTACCGGCAGTACGATGAACCGGGACTTCTGATTTGAGTCTTCAACGCGTATTTCCACGTCATCGGGAAGTTGAAGACCAAACTCCGAAAGTACCTGCCGTGGCCAGCGAACCAGGCGGCGGCGATAGTTCGGGGTACGATACCACTCCGGAGATTGTCCCAGTATCGGGCGTGGATAGCAGGAGCACAATGTACAGACGACTACATGTTTCAATTTGGGCGTGTCTTCCATCACGCGCAGATTGCAGTAATCACTCGGCGTGCCGAAGTGGCTCGGCATATCGTTAATCCAGTCGATCCCGACTTCCAGGCTGGCCTTGATACCATCGGCTACTGCGAGCTTTTTGAACTCGGGGTCAAGCCACGCCTTGGCGACAAGCCGTGCTGCGGGCAACGGACCTACCGTTTCCATATATTCAGACCAGCGCTGATGGTCTTCCGCAGTAAAAAGACCTTTCTCAATAGCAAGTTCACGAACGGCGATTTCCAGTATTTCGAACTCACTAATTTCGTCGACCATGGGAGCAGGTTTATGTTTCTCTGCCATTTGCTTTTCCTCTTGAATTTCTATTCTGTTATGTTTCTGTAACCGGATCGGGCCTGACGCGGGTTACACTGGCTCCAGCCAACGCTCGGACAATTCGGTCTCCAGAGTGTCAGCGGCGTAGGCCTCGGGATAATCCGGCCAAAGATCCTTCTGCCGGAAAACCACGCTATAAAACCACTCGGGGTTGTCGCAGTTGTCCCAGGCTTCATCCTCGGCAGGAGGACTTTCATAAACCAGCTCGGTTATCGTACATTCTGCACCCCGGACGTAAACCATGGTGCGCGAGTAAAAGATACTTGGTAAATCCTTGACCCGGACACGGTCGCCTACCTTGAACTTGGCCTTACCCGCTTCGCCCTTGAAACATTGAGGATCACCTATCCCCGTTGCTTTTTTGACATGGTGCTCTCTATCGTAATGTGGTTTACTCATAGCGTTTCCTGACCTCAGCCATCTTGTCGGACAATTCACTGTTTGTGACGTACTGTTTGTCTACCAGGATTCTTGCCGCCGTCAACAACCACCGGCCGTAATACGGCAGACCAAGGTACTGTGTCTGGCCTACATCAACGTTTTGCCGACGCCGTCTTTCTTCGGCATTCCAGACGCCGCGCCAGGCCAGAACTTCACAGGTGATAAAGGTGTTGTGCTCCCATATCTCTTCCTGTTTCTCTTCCCAGCGGATGGATACATCGGGTTCACCACCGACATCATGCACCGCGCGCGTATAGGCACGGAAATGCGCGTTATCAACCAGATCAGGATAGGGTGCATGCTGTGGCTGGTGCAGGGCCGGCTGCAGTTGGGTATCGATATTAATCTGCTGCATCACTTTTTTTCTTACAGGTGTCATAATGTTTGAGTCCTTCTTCCAATTTTAAAACGTCGAACAATTCGTCTTGCCTGTGAGAGCCTAAACATTCTAAAATGACCTCACAGGCAGCTTACGTGGTGAGGGTTATAAATCCATAACTTTGTTGTTATCAATCTCATAGGGACTGGCTATGAACCAAAAAGTCATTTCAATATTCACTCCACTATCGCCGTCCAGCAGAAGACAACTTGTCGCATGATTTCTTCCAGAAAATGTTAAAATATTCAGCATGCCATCCTTACCTGTCGGGCTATATAAGCATTTTAGGAAAATACTTATAGATACGTTTTATGTTCAACGTTATTGAACTTATAGCCATGCTACCCGAGATGCGTTATTAGTCTATTACTTTGTTATTATCCATCTCATAGGAGTTGGCTATGGACCGAAAGGTCATTTTTCCGCGTTCTCTTCAATATCTCATCGCTATCGTGGAGTACGGCAGTTATACACGGGCGGCAGAAGCGCTGTATGTTTCCCAACCGACTCTGTCGCAACAAATCAAGCATCTTGAGGAGTCGTTACAGACGCCGCTACTGGACCGATCCGGACGGACCGTACGGCTGACTGATGCCGGTGAAATCTATTTGCGTCATGCCCGTCGTGCCAGAGGTCAACTGGACGAAGCATCACGTGCCATCAACGATGTACAGGATCTGAGCCGAGGCACACTTCGCATAGGCCGTACCCCGATCACTGATTACCTGACTTGCTGTCTGCTGGGAAGCTTTAACAGCAGCTATCCCGGCATCAATCTGAATACGTCTGAAATGCCCCAGGACGATATCAAAGAAGCGGTGGTCGAAGGTCATATTGATATTGGTATTGCATTCGGCAAACCGTTCTCGGTCGAGATGCAATCGAGTGGCGTCGATACACGCCTGCTCTTCGAAGAAACCTTCTGCCTGGCTGTCGGCCATGCTCACCCCAGGGTCAGACAACAGGACACAGTAAGTGCGCAGGAGCTTGGGCAGGAATCGCTGGCGTTACTCAATACCGATTTTGCACTGCGGCAGCATGTGGACAAGTATTGCAAGGAACACAGCATCACACCGCACATTTCGGTCGAAACCAATTCGCTTAATGTGATTATAGAAATGGTACAGTTCGGACCGCTTGCCACCATACTTCCCAGCAGCATTGTCCGCACCCAGTGCGGGCTTTATTCAATTATGCCATCACCGGAATTTCCGCATAAGGCCATCACGCTGATCAGCCGCAAAGAGGGTTACAAAAGCCCTGCCTGCCTGGCCTTTACGGAACTGGCGATGGAATGGGCCATTCGCCGGAAACTGACCACGCCCCACCGGAAATTGAGGCCCTGCCCCCTGTCAGAGGATTATCAGGTCAATAAGTGAATTACGCACGTCGTGACGTGCTGCCGTTTTTTCCTTTCCCCGCCATGAACGCCACGGGTGCGACGGCCGCCGGGTCAATGAGCACTTCCACAACGGCCGGCATGTCTGCGTTAATCGCATCTCTCACAGCTTTTCCGATGTCCTTCGGGTCTGTCACACGAACACCCCAGGCGCCCATTTCCCGTGCAATTTTGGCGAAATTCGTTTCCCCGAACTCCGACAACTTGTCCACATCCTGAGACGTCGGCCAGTGCGCCTGCAACTGGTGCGTCTGTAAAGCCATTGCCTGGTTATTTAACACCACCGTAACCAGGTTGATCTCGTTTCGTACTGCGGTCTCAAGCTCCGTAAGATGATAGAAGAACCCGCCATCTCCGGTAAACACCACCACCGGCCGTCCTGGTACCGCCGCACTGGCGCCTATCCCGGCCGGGAAGGCCCAGCCCAGACTTCCTTCACAGTGCAGGAAGTTTTTCCCTGCCGGAAGATCCATGAAAACGCCGGCCCATGTGCCCACATAACCCGTGTCTGTCACGTAGAGAGTGTTCTCCGGACATGCCTTCACCAGCTCGCTTACCAGTTGTTCCGGACGAATCGGGATCGTATTCTCATGCTCACACCGGTACTGACGCTCACTTTCACGCCACTCTTTCAGCCATTTTTGTGTCTTCGCCACCCACACAGGGTGCGTCCCCGGCTCTTTTGAATGTGCAACCTCCAGCATTTGTTGCAAGACTGTCCGTGCATCGCCCACAAGCGGCAATACATTGGGGTAGTTCGCTCCGGGTTGCGCCGGGTTGATGTCAAGATGGATGATGCGCACACCAGGCTCCGGCATCTGTCTGGCCTTCGTCGTTGCGCCACCCTGATGTCCGCCCACATAGAACACCAGGTCAGCTTCCGTCATCACCGGGTCTGTCGAAGGTCGACGGTAGGCGCCGGTCACCCCCATCGCCAGAGGATGCAGGTCATCAATGCTCCCCTTCCCGCCCAGCGTCGTGGTAACGGGGATATGCAACTGTTCGGCCAGTGCCGTCACTTCCTGCCATGCGCCCGAGACGATTGTGCCACGGCCACAAACCATCACAGGACGCTCTGCACGGTGAAGTTCCTGAACAGCCTGTTCAACCAGATCATCGTCTGCACGCGGACGGAATGCGGGGTAAGTAAAATAGCGTTGATCCAGGTAGCGTAAATCAAACTCCGCCTCTGCGGCTTCCAGCGCACCGTCCAGGTACAGATGCACCGGTCGCGGCGCTCCCGTCGTCATCTCCCGGTAAGCCTTGCCAAAAAACTCCGCCATGCGCTCGATCGTACGCACTTCCGCGTCATACTTGGTCACCGGCCGGAAATCGACATAAGCCTCCTGGTAGGAATTGCCCTGGTATTGCGCGTCAGGAGGCGCGGGCGTCACCGCCAGTAACGGTGTATTGCTCTGCCAGGCATCCACGAGACCTGCATACAGGTTTGTCGCACCGGGGCCACCCTGTACAAAGACAATCGTCGGTGTACCGGACGCCTGCGCATAGCCGTCGGCCATATAACCGGCGGCCTTCTCCGAGTGACACAGGACACGCTTGACCGGATCCTCCGCCAACTCAATGAGTGTGGGATACGAAAAGGTCGGGACAAAAAACACCGCGTTTACGCCGGATCGACGTACCAGCTCCGCCAGAAATTGCTGGCCTTTCATTCTCTGCGGACGTTCGCCGGGTTTCTGCACACGGGTGGAAGCGTCTTGTGGGCTATCCAGGTTTTCCACTGAAATTTCTTGCATAAGAGGCTTCATATTGATTCTTCCCTTTGTCTCGGAACGCGGTTTTTTGTTATTGGGCACCTCGACCAAGCTGAGGCTGACTTCGTGACTTGTCATGACCCGGTTGAAGTTCCCGGGCCAGCTCCACCACCCACTGATAGAGGCGCTCCAGGTCTTCTTCCGGCGCATCCTGTCCGTAACGTTTTTTCACGCCGTGATCCTGGAGTTGCACGTAGTGGTCAGGCTCCACACCCTGACGCTTCAGGCAACTGCGGACACAGGCCAACGGACAGCCATCCAGTGCAAGAATCGGTCGGCCTGAGGCGGCCTGGCGTACGAAGTTAGGCACGTCACCGCCAACACCGGCAATGCAGGACATCTGTGCTTCGCCATTTCGATCCAGCTGCAGGGCCAGTGTATTGGCGAGCTGGGCAGCGCTGGAGCAACCTGAGCAACTGTAAACCAACGGTATTTTTATCGTCTGTTGAGTCATAATATGTTTGGCCTGTATTACGCCAACTCCAGCCAGCGTTCAGAAATTTCAGCCTGCAAGGTATCGTTTGCATAGACCTCGGGATAATCCGGCCAAAGATCCTTTTGCTTGAACACCACACTGTAGAACCACTCGGGTTTATCGAGGTGACCCCAGGCCTCGTCTTCCGGAGCAGGGCTTTCATAGACCAGCTCGGTCACTACGGCGGGCATACCTCGTGTATACATCGGGGTCTGGGTGTAAAAGACATCCGACAAGTCCCTGATCTTCACACGGTCACCCACCTTGAATTTGGGCTCACCACTGGACTTGCCTTTATAACACTGGGGATCACCCACGCCTGCTGCTATTTTCGCATGGTAGTAAATTTTACTCATGGCGTTTTTTCACCTCATCCATCTTGTTGATCAGTTCAGTCAGCGTGACGTGCTCCTTATCAACCATGACCCGTGCGGCAGAAATCAGCCAGCGCCCGTAATAGGGCAAACTCAGATACTGTTCCCGCCCCATATCAACATGCCGGCGGTGCTTTTCCACCGTGTTCCAGACACCACGCCAGGCCAGACATTCGCAGGTAATAAACGTATTGGCCTCCCACCGTTCTTTTTCCCCTTCTTCTCTTTCCCGCAACGAAATGGGGCCGCCCTCTTCGCCGCCAAGATCATGTGCTGTTTTCATACATTCTCTAAAGCGGGCCGTATCAAAGACATCCGGTTTTAGCGTAGACTTTGTTTCATTACTCGATGACATTGTGTGGAATCCTCTATTAACCCTACGATTTAGTATAGATAGAGTTTTTGTTAGCAATCAAATACTTTGTCGTTATCAACCTTATAAGTCCTGGCTATGAACAAGGCGCTTTTTTTTAGTCCCCGCAAATACAAGGACTTTTTATTCAAAATCCTTTTCTTATTGGCTTTGTATAGGGATTAACTATGGTAAGATTTTGTTAGCAGTCCCCTCCATAGGCAGTGGTTATGAAACGAAGGTTTATTTTTCCGCGCTCCCTCCAGTACCTGATCGCGATCGCGGAATACGGCAGCTACACACGGGCGGCCGAGGCGCTGTATGTTTCCCAGCCGACGCTGTCGCAACAAATCAAGCTGCTGGAAGAGTCGCTGCAGATGCCGTTACTGGACCGGTCCGGGCGCACAGTGCGACTGACCGATGCCGGCGAAATTTATTTGCTTCACGCCCGTCGTGCATGGGTAGAGCTGGACGAAGGATCACGGGCCATCAATGATGTACAGGATCTGAGCCGTGGCACGCTCCGTTTAGGCTGGAACCCGATCACAGATCATTTGACCTGCTGCCTGTTACGAAACTTTAACACCCGTTATCCCGGCATCACCCTGAGCACATTTGAAATGCCCCAGGATGGTATAAGGGAAGCCGTGATTGAAGGCCGCATTGACATCGGTATTGCGTTTAGCAAGCCATTTTCAACCGAGGCACAATCGAGTGGAATCAACACATGCACACTCTTTGAAGAAACGTTCTGTCTTGCCGTTGGCAATGCTCACGCCCGTGCACGACAACAGGAAAAAATCAGTGCGCAGGAGCTTGGCCAGGAATCGCTGGCACTGCTCAACACCAACTTTGCGTTACGTCAGCACGTAGACCAGTATTGCCTTGAACAAGGTATCACACCACGCATCTCGGTCGAAACAAATTCACTCAATGTGATCATTGAACTGATACAGTTCGGCCCTCTCGCCACTGTGCTCCCCAGCAGTATTGTCAACACGCAGTGTGGGCTTTATTCAATTATACCATCGCCGGAATTCCCCCATAAGGCTATTACCCTGATCAGCCGTAAAGAGGGATACAAGAGTCCAGCCTGTCTGGCCTTTACGGAACTGGCATCTGAATGGTCTGTTCGCCGGCTGGTAGAACCGCCCGGGCAAAGATTGAAGCTCTGCACGCTGGAAGAAGAGGATGACTCTTCCCCGAAAATCGGCAATAAAAATTCAACCAGGGTGGCCTAGTGCATCATCCCGGCCTGCGCCGGGATGGCGGCAGTTTTCGCTTAAACCAGCGCCCATTCTGCCTAGACCTGCTGGAAGGCACCTGTGCCCTTCCCGGTCACAACCGTCGCTTTGGTCACGTCTTCCAGCGCGTGAGGCAGTGGCCCACCTGTTACCCAATCCAGCAATTCTACTGTGTGGACCACCGGCACACGGGTGCCGGAGCCAATCTGCACCATACAGCCGATATTACCCGCGACGATCACATCCGGTGCACCGACCTCCAGCGTCTCGACCTTGCGCGTCCTTAACTGAACCGAGACTTCGGATTGCAGCAAATTATAGGTTCCGGCAGAACCGCAACACGAATGCGAGTCTCTGGGTTCGAGCACGGTAAACCCTGCAGACTTCAGCAGCTTCTTTGGCGCAAACCTGATCCGCTGCCCGAATTGCAGGGAACAGGTGGCATGATAGGCCACACGCAGGCCGGGATTCAGCTTGTGATCCAGTTCAAGATCTGACAAAACTTCGGAAATATCCCTGGCCAGCGCAGAAATCATCGCCGCATCTTCTGCCAGCTCCCCATCCCGGAACATGTGCCCGTATTCCTTGACCACAGTGCCACAACCGCTTGTGTTGATCACAATCGCATCCAGCCTGTCACCGTTTACTTCTTTCATCCAGGCACGGATATTTTTGGCCGCAGCGGCATAACTTTCACTGGATTTACCCATGTGGTAAGTCAGCGCACCGCAACAACCGGCGCCTTGCGCAACCACGACTTCACATCCATGACGACGCAAGATACGGATTGTTGCATCGTTGATGTCTGTGTTCAGTACTTTTTGTGCACAGCCTGTCATTAACGCCACACGGTGTTTGCGTTCACCCATCGCCGGGAAAACCTGCGGCTTGTCATTCTGACTGGGGGGTGGCAGTTTAGCGGGAACAAAGTCCACCATGGCACGGATTCTTGCGGGCATGGCAAAGGCCAGCGGTTTTACCAACTGCGCTCCGCGTATTACCATGCGGAAGCGGTTTGGGAAAGGCAGCAGCTTCGCCAGCATCCAGCGTCGCAACCGGTCGAATAACGGGCGCTGATAGTTCTCTTCGATATAGGCTCTGGCATGATCCATCAAATGCATATAATTCACGCTTGATGGACAGGTAGCCATACACGCCAGGCACGACAGGCAGCGGTCGATATATTCGACTGTTCTTTTATCGGGTGTACCAGCTTTTTCCAGCATTTCATTGATCAGGAATATTCGCCCGCGCGGGCTGTCATACTCCTCACCGGTCAACTTGTAAGTCGGGCAGTTATCAATGCAGTAACCACATTGCAAACAGGCTCTCAGCTCCTCATCGGAACTGGAAACATCAGGATTGGTGAGTTGTTCGGGTGTAAAGTTTGTTTGCATCGCTCTATCCTGTCAGCTCGTTGTTGACAACATTTTTCATGTTCACGGCAAAGATAATATATTGCATAGCGCGTGAAAAGAAGATATTTCTACCCATAATCAACACCTATGAAGGCGATAAGAATAAAGTCTTAGATTAACCATACGCCGCCTATAGACTGGCAATCGGGTCAACCTGACATGCAGCAACTATTACTCTATTTAACCGAGGAAACGAAATGAACAAAGAGGAAATGACTGATCTCATTATTGCAGCAAAGAAATCAAAAAACCTTACCTGGGAGGCCATCGGTAACCAGCTGAACCTGGGAGCAACATGGGTTACGTCCGCCTGCCTTGGAATGAACAGCATGCCCGAGGAATCGGCGAAAACATTGTGTAAATTCCTTGAGCTCGACGATGACGTTTGCACAGCACTGCAGGAGTACCCCCACAAGGCATGGGACAAGACTATCCCACAAGACCCGGTTGTCTATCGGCTCTATGAAATCGTCGGCATATACGGCGATACCATCAAGGAAACAATCGCGGAAAAGTTTGGCGACGGCATCATGAGCGCCATCGATTTTTCAATGAACATCGATAAACAGGAAGACCCGAAAGGCGACCGTGTTGTTATCACGCTGAACGGTAAATTCCTGCGCTATAGTACGTGGTAATGACTGATTCCGGCTGATGCAGGTTGTCGAGGATGCGCTGATTGCTTTTTTTGAGCAGGTGGCAAGAAAAGATACAGCCCGGTTAAAAAAGCTGGAACAGGAACCATGCTTCAATGTTGAGCAGGGACGCTGGTGTTTTACCTTGCCGGATCTGCATGTTTTTCTCCAACGTCAGGATGACGTTTTTAGCCGTGTCGATTACAAACAATTCCGGAAACTGCTTTTTAACAGCCCGGTCAACCAGGTTGTTAAACCATTGGGCGCTGAAGTTATCATCATTGGTAACCGGGCCAAGGTAGACAAATCGCGCTATGCTCTGGTCTGGCAAACCACATAATCAGCGCGAACCATGACAGACGATGCATTTGACCTGGCAGAAGACATCTGCTACCTCAATCATGCGGCAGTTTCACCCTGGCCAGTACGTACGGTTGAGGTAATACGACAGTTCGCGGAAGAAAATGGCCGTGTCGGTACCCGCCACTATGAACGCTGGCTTGGTATCGAACAGGCCCTGCGTGAGCAGCTGAAAACCCTGATCAATGCAGCCAGCAGCGATGAAATTGCACTCCTGAAAAGCACCTCCGAAGCCTTGTCTGTCGTTGCCTACGGCATGCCCTGGAAGACGGGTGATGAAGTTATCATAAGCAACCAGGAGTTCCCCTCAAACCGCATTGTCTGGGAGTCCCTGCATACACAGGGCGTCAAGGTCGTTACGGTGAACATCGACCACGCGGATGACCCTGAGCAGGCTATTACCGATGCCATCACTCCGCACACCCGGCTGGTATCGCTCAGTTCGGTGCAATATGCCACCGGGCTGGCGCTGGACCTCGCCCGGATCGGTAGCGCCTGCCGGAAACACGACGTCGCATTTTGTGTGGACGCCATACAGGGTCTGGGCGTAAAGCCATTCGACGTCCAGGCCTGCCAGGCCGATTTTGTTATGGCTGATGGTCACAAATGGATGCTGGGGCCAGAGGGTGTGGCGTTGTTCTACTGCCGCGCCGAGTGGCTGGAACGCCTGACATTGCAACAATACGGGTGGCACATGGTGGAAGCCATGGGTGACTTTGATCAGACGGACTGGAAACCGGCCGGCACAGCACGGCGTTTTGAATGCGGCAGCCCGAATATGCTGGGGATACAGGCCTTGCACGCCAGCCTGGGCCTGTTGCTGGAAATCGGTATCCCGTCAGTTTTTGACCAGGTTTCCAGTAAAATCCAATATCTAATAGACGATATTATTGATCATGGAGGTACCATCCTTTCCGCAACGGCCCCGGAAAGACGCGCCGGGATCGTTACATTTCGCTACGGTGATGAAGACATTCAGGCCCGTTATTACCACCTGCAGAAAAAGGGGGTCATCTGCGCCCTGAGAGGTGGCGGCATTCGCTTTTCTCCCCACTTTTATACTTCGAAAGCTGTTCTGGATCGTGCGTTGGCCCTATCGCGCTTCAAATGGCAGACCTGAATCATCATTATGTGAGATACATGTTGCCGTCAAACTACACCGGCCTGATGTTTTAACCGGAATTCGCCATGCACAGATTAACAGGGTGGCCGGCTATTATTGAGGCACAGGTCGACCAGGTCGTCGAGACGCGCGGTCCCGGCGCACATCACCGTGTCTGCACCCCCCCAGTAAATCTTTACACCGCCATCGTCATCCGCAACCGCACCGCAGGTAAAGACGACATTGTGTACATAGCCCGTAATCTCCCAGGGATCCTCCGGGGCCAGCACCCATTCATCCGAAACACCGATAATCTTCGCCGGGTTGGCGAGATCGTGCAACGCCACACCAAGGCGATAGACTGCCCCGTCCATGGTCTCGAATACTCCATGGTAGATACTGAGCCAGCCACGCTCAGTACGGATCGGTGTTGCACCCGGACCGATTTTTGACTCATCCCAATGATATTGCACCGGTTTCATCACCACCTCGGAATCGCCCCAGTGCACCAGGTCCGGCGACCATGACAGCCACACGGACCAGGGACTGATTTCTGAATGAGGACGGTCCAGGCGAGCGTAACGGCCATTGATTTTTTCCGGAAAGATGACGACATTGCGCATGTCTGCCTGGGTGATCAGCGCCACCCGCTCAATAGACCGGAAATCGCGGGTCTTCGCCAGCGCGATACGCACACCATGGCACGAATAGGCGCTGTAGGTAATCAGGTATTCACCGTCGATACACGAGATTCTGGGATCCTCTACCCCAAAGGCCTCGTACTCTGCAAATATGCCTTCTGTCGATGGCACCAGAAACGGCTCCGGGCCGACCGTGAATGTAAAGCCATCCTCACTCTCGGCAATGCCGATGATCGATCGACCATTGCGCAGGTGAGACCGAAACAGCATGACAGTGCGACCGTCGTAACGTGTCACGCCGGCGTTGTGCACAGTCTCTACCGGATAGGGAACGTCTTTTTTTGTCAGAATCGGATTAGCCGGGCAACGTTCGATCAACGGCCGAATGTTATGCGTACTACGAACAGCGGTCATAGTCATCCTCCAGCCGGATAATGTCGTCTTCCCCGAAATAATCCCCCATCTGCACCTCAACCAGCACCAGGGGAATATCACCGGGGTTCATGATTCTGTGTACCGCACCCCTCGGGATATCCACGGATTGTCCTGACTTGAGTGGAATCTCCTGATCCCCCACGGTGACCAGCGCCTCGCCACTGACCACGGTCCAGTGCTCTGCACGGTGCCGGTGCTTCTGCAAACTCAGCCGCTCGCCCGGGTCGACGATAATTTCCTTGATTTTGTGATCGTCCCGTTCGAGCAGGTTTTCATAGTGCCCCCACGGCCGGTAGTTCTCCCGCTGCTCGAGGATTCTATGGTAGACATCCAGATAGGCGTGCGCCATGTGCTGACAGGTAAACCGTTGTTCCACCTCGTCACGGCAGGCGCGCCGGTTGATAGCGTCAATCCTGTCCACCGCCTGCACGGCGGCATCCACATCGGACACGATGAATCCCGTGTGGCCGTCGCGAATAAGTTCTGGCATTGAGCCGCGTCCATAGGCGATCACCGGTGTACCACAGGCCATAGACTCGACCACGCTCAGTCCGAACGGTTCGTCGAAGTGAATCAGGTGCAACAACGCCCGCGCACCGCCCAGCACCTCCTGTCTTTTTTCCGGCCCGACAGAACCGATATACTCCACCGTGGAACCATCGATATGCGGCTCAACCTGTTCATGGAAGTACACTTCGTCCTGCACAATCCCGGCAATCACCAGCCGCAGTCCGGTTCTGCGCGCCACCTCAATGGCATCAACAACACCCTTGTGGGGGTGGATACGCCCGAAGAACAGCAGGTAGTCTCCCGCGCCTTCGTGCCAGGAAAATTGTGTGAGATCGATGCCATGATGGATGGTTGCGATGTAATCGAGCTCACGATGCCTGTCAGACTCACTGATCGCCACGTAGTGGGTCCGCTCATTGTACTTTTTATAAACCGGCAAAATCGATGGCGAAGAGAATCCATGGATCGTTGTGACCAGCGGCGTATGGGTAAAGCCGCTATAGCTGAGCGGTAGAAAATCAAACTGGTTGTGAATCAGATCGAACTCATCCGCCCGCCTGAACACCTCTGCAATATGCAGGCATTCCCAGACCTTTGGGTCGATCGAGGGGTCTTCTGAGTAAGGCCGCTCACAGACCCAGGCGAGTTTGCCACGGGTAATGGAATCCCCGGTCGCAAACAGCGTCACATCGACACCCATGGCCACCAGCTGTTCGGTCAGGAGGCTGACCACATTTTCCCATGGTCCGTAATGCCGCGGCGGTGTGCGCCAGGACAGGGGGCTTAACATCGCAATCTTCATAATGGGGCCTGCGTGAAAACCTGAGCGCGATCCACGCGCCAAGGAGTGTTACAGTAACACGATTGGACGGACGGACGACGAGAGTAGAAGATGCACGCCGGTATCGGATCAGAGCGGTCATGCATTTCGCCAGCGAAGACACAGTGCCTTCCAGAGAAAAATAGTCTACCCTGTTAATAATTTAAGGAGCCGGTGCGGATTGCAGTGCAGGTCGTGCCAGACATAGATGGACTATAGCCTGTGGATGTGATGAAAACGGAAACCAGACCTGTCTCCCCCGCCTTGCAAGCAAGACGCAAGTCGATTGTGATGAATGCGAAGATCGGCCGCGTTATTACCCGGCCGTATCTGCCATCCGGCGAACAACGCGTCCAGAAAATCATCCAGCGGGTACTGAGCCTGGACGAGAGCGAGGCGTGTACACTACTGGACAACGTCTTGCAGGATTATTCCCACCGCCACCGCTACTTCAGGGAAAGCCTGGAGCGGAATTTTGAACTGGTGGCCAGCTTTATAGCGAATATTGACCAGGTGTCGAAGCAACGGCGGCTGCTGATCGGCGCATACTTTACCGCTGAATACTCGGTGGAAGCAGCGGCATTGTTCAATCCCTCTATCGTTCAGGTTTCGAACCAGGAGACAGATCCCGAAGACGCCTGCCGGTTTGTTATGAGCTTCCGTGCCACCGGTGAAGGCCACATCTCCTCCATTGAGTTCCGCAGCGGTTTTATCGATAGCAACAACGATATCTACTTCGACGCATTGAGCGACTATGTAGACACTCCCGAAATCCATCCTAATCCAGGCTACGACCGGCACCTGTTTCGGCTGAAACTCCAGGAAATGGGGGCGAGCAATGTGGTAACACACCAGCTCCTCAACCGGTTGCCGGACAGCTTCACCTTCAATGATCTGCAGGGCAAGATCGCTGAACTCCAGAATAACAGCCAGCTCCCGTGGCAGGAGAAGACGGATGCCATAGATATGGCAATGTGGCTGGCACAATCCAATTACCAGATTCTGTTTCGCAAGGATCACCCGATTTCCGAGCGGGTGATCTTTCCGGTGTCGGAATCAGAGCGCAAGGGAATCGAGGATGCCCGTTTTGTGCGTTTCGTCGACGATGACGGTACGGTGACCTACTACGCTACCTATACTGCGTACAACGGAGAGACCATCCTGCCGCAACTCATCGAGACCTGCGACTTCCTTTCATTCAAGGTCATTACGCTGAACGGGGTCCAGGTACAGGGCAAGGGGATGGCCTTGTTCCCGAGAAAGATCAAAGGGAAATACGTCATGCTGTCGCGCCAGGATGGCGAAAATAACTTGATCATGTTCTCCGACCACCTGCACTTCTGGCAGCAGGCCCAGATTCTGCAAGAGCCTGAGTTCCCGTACGAATTCATCCAGATGGGGAACGGCGGCTCACCTATCGAGACGCCCGAAGGCTGGCTGGTCGTGACTCACGGGGTTGGTCCGCTGCGGACCTACAGTCTCGCCATCGAGTTGCTGGACCTTGAGGATCCGACCCGAATCATCAGCCGGATTGACGAGCCGATCCTGGTGCCGAATGCGCATGAGCGGGAAGGGTACGTTCCGAACGTGGTTTACACTTGTGGTGCGCTCATCCACCAGGACGAATTGATCATCCCGTATGCCTCTGGCGACCAGCGCTGTGGCATAGCAACTCTGCCGGTACCGGAGTTGATGGCCAGGCTGACAGCACGCTAGAGAAGGTTGTCGTCGCTATTCCGACGATACGTTCTGAACATCAGGCCGGGCGGACTCATCCCCCAGGGTAACCTGGTCCCAGCCACGGTGGTTGTAGATGGCGAGCAGTGCCATAAGCCAGCAGAGCGTGGACTCTGCTCCCTGATTTTCATTCGCACCCTGTGCTTCCAGTCCATCCCGGCACCCCCCGGTAGCATGGTCATAGAGTGGAACCCGCAGGTCATTCTCACCCTGGTACCAGTTGAGACACCGGTAAGCATAAGCCACCCATTCTTCATCCCGTGTACAGTTGAACGCCTCGATACAAGCGTCCACCATTGCGGCCGCTTCAATGGGTTGTTGGTCGAATTGTGCCTTTTCACTCCCTTTGGGAAACCAGCCGTGATTGCCGATAGCAGAGAAATGTTGGCCCTTGGCATCGGTCTGAACCTGCTTCAACCAGTCGAGAGCGCGCAGCCCCGTGTCCAGCATCTCGCGGTCGGGCAGCCACTGCCCGGACAGCAGTAACGCCTGTGGCAAGCGGGCATTGTCATAGGTCAGGGTATCTTCACACCAGGGCCAGTCTTCGGTAGCGCAATCCCTGAACTTCTGCATCAGCCGGTCCGAGAGTATCTTGCGCATTCTTTTTGCACGACTATCCCCGCTGTAGCGGCTCAGATAGGCATGGATACCGATGATGGCGAAGGCCATCGCACGCGGGGCCGTAAAATGTTCGGTGGCTCCCAACGCCCGATGGAACAGGTCGACCGCAAAACCCACCAGTCCCTTGTCCCGACCCAAAGCCACCTCGACGCCCAGTCCCCACACGGCGCGACCGTGGGAATCCTCGGAACCTGCTTCCTCGAGCCAACGGCGATCATAGGACATGAAGTTGCGAAAACGGCCAGTCTGGCTGTTGAATGCATGACCCAGAAAACTCAGATAAATGGCAGCAGGGCTGCTCAGTGCCGAATCCAGGGGCTGAAGGTCCTGTAACGTGACGACAACGATCAATGCGCGTGCATTATCATCCACGCAATAGCCGTGTGTCCGGTCTGGCACCGTGTACTTGGCGTGCTGCAACATGCCTGTGTCATCGGTCATTCGGCGTAAATATTCCAGCTTGATCTCCGGCAACCGTTGCTGGCGTAGTCCGAGGGTCTCCAGTCGGCGCTCGGGTACGTTCTTCCGCAATCGTTGACGTTTGGCTTCTGCAAAGATGTCGAGATAGCGACGCCCCACATTGCTCCAGATCATTTTGCGGCCATAGCGATAGGCCCTTTCCTGAACGGCGCGACACTCATCGGGATGATCCAGCAGATCGATAACTTCACGCGCCAGAGCAACCGGGTCCCGGAAAGGAATCAGCCTGCCCCGATCGTCAGCGAGCAGCTCCTGGGCGTGCCAGTAGGGTGTGGATACCACGGCTTTGCCCATCCCCAGCGCATAGGCGAGCGTACCGGAAATTATCTGCGCCTCATTCTGGTAGGGAGTGACATAAATATCTGCCGCACCGATAAACTCCAGCAAGTCCTCGTCGGCGACAAAACGGTCATGGAAAACGATGTGATCTGCAACACCGAGCGCTTTTGCCCGCAGGTGAAGACTGTTCCTGTAATCCTCACCCTGTTCTGCCTTGAGGTGCGGATGGGTGGCACCGACCACCATGTAGATAGTCTGCGGGTGAGCCTTCACAATCTCCGGCAGAGCATCGATAACCACTTCAATACCCTTACCCGGTGAAAGCAGGCCGAAGGTCAGGAGGATCTTCTTTCCGGATACACCAAACTTGTCCTTGTAGGCATCGGATTCGATAAAGGGTACATCAGGAATACCGTGGTGTATGAGGGCGATCTTCTCCTCCGGCACCTGATAGATATCACGCAGAAATTCGACCGAGCGCTCACTCATCACGACCAGCCGGTCCGAAAACTCGGCGAGTTGCATCATAATGTGCCGATCCTGAAGGTTCGGGTCCTTCAGGATGGTGTGCAGCGTCGTTACGACCGGCATGTTGAGATTACGTAACAGTTCGATGATAAAACTGCCCCGCTTGCCGCCAAAAATGCCGTATTCATGCTGGAGGCAGATCACATCCACCTGGTTAAGGTTGCATAAATCAGCCGCCAGGCTGTATTCGTTCAGTTGACTCTGGTTAATCTCGAAGCGCACCTGAGACGGGTAGGCATAGCCTGTTGACTTGTCGTTCATCGCGACTGCCCAGCAGGCTTTATCCGGTGCATTCAATGCGATAGATTCAAGCAGGTGGGTGGTAAACGTGGCGATACCACACTGCCGGGGGAGGTGGTTGCCAATGAGCACAATAGACCGGAGAGCCTCCCACTCCGGTTTTGAGCCTGTCGTGTCAGAATTCCCCATAGACGCCTTTTTAGCCGGAATTATTGTGCCGGCAAGTGAACAATTTGATGTTGATACTCCAGCAGTCGAGTGCCACTACATTGAATAAAACGAGCTACCACTCGAAAGGTCGACTCCATCTTACACGAATTCGAGGTGGTCGATCTGCACAAGGTATGACATCACCGTCTTTCACCACCCGCAATATCGTGGTGGTTCTGAACTGAAAAGAATGTTTCCACTGCCTGGAAATCAATACTGATGCGTTCACCGACCAGTGGCCGGAACAGCTTGTCGGCAAAGGCCACATGGTCCGGGTGCTCGCGGTAGCTATCGATGACTGCCGGGTGACAGAAGCGCACCAGCCAGGTGTAGCGGTATTTTGCATTCTCTTGTACCGCCCTGCCGGTCACCACCTCGCGCACGCCAGGGATGGTACCGAGTACCCGGCGTCCCTCAGCCATCATCACCCCGACACGGGCTTCATCAACACCCTCAACGTTGTAGATAATCAGATGTTCTACAGGCATCCATGGCCGGCAGCGCGACAGCACCTCGGCGGCCCGGCCCGCCGAACCCCACAGACGCATACAACGTTCGACCTCGGCACTGATGGCTTCCTGAACATCCTTCATCAAGCCTGTATAACTGCTGGATCGATCAGCTTTAGCATTACCTCTTATCGTTACGCCGGCTACATCTGCCAGGGCAGTATAATAATTAATCTTGGCCACACCGTTAGTGATCAGCCGCCGAAACTGATCGTCGGAAAGCCCTGTACCGCCGTGGATCACCAGTGGTATCCCCAGTGCCTCGTTGATCTGTTTCAGACGCTGATAATCCAGCTTGGGTTTGCCCTTCATATGCCCATGTACAGTACCGATGGATACAGCAAGAAAATCCACACAGGTTCGCTCCACGTAGGCCCTGG
>UOFM01000078.1_pt1 | contig 24640 bp, 26 predicted proteins | sample 1990071 | NCBI WGS metagenome assembly UOFM01 (sample SAMEA4728526, study PRJEB27164) | hydrothermal vent metagenome | biome: marine basaltic hydrothermal vent biome; feature: marine hydrothermal vent; material: mineral | place: Pacific Ocean | collected 2011-06-14/2011-07-23 | depth 1741 m
GAACAGCAAACAGGATGACGGGTCTTCACCCTCCAGTGCGCCATTGCGCAGCTGATTTTCCGGTCGTTCGAAAGGATTTTCGGCAGCTGGCACGGCAAGCGGGTCAAAGGCCCAGTAGCCGCTACGCCGGATGTCTGATGCCATGAGTTCCGTTACGGTGTACATCTGCTGGCGAAGATCTGCCCGGGATAACTGTGCCGTGGTGTGTTGGGCGGTTGCCGCATAGACGGTCACAATAGCGGACAGTGCGGTCAGAGAGATGACGCCGGCTATCATAAGTTCAACCAGGGTGAAGCCTTTTTGCAGGGTGGCTGACCCTAACATGCCAGATACCCCCCGAGTTCGGGTGAACAAGTACGAACGCGACCCAGAATACTGACGATGATACGCGTCTGGTCGTTGCGGTTTTCAAGTGAAAATGAAGTCGCGGTGGCTGTTCCGCGTAGGGGTGAAAATCGTAATGAACGCGATGTACCCTGACGCGTGGGGAGCATCAGGCGTATCTGCGGGTAATCTGCGGAGGTTTGAAGGTGATCCCGGATCAGGCCTGAATCATCGGTTTGACAGGCCGTTTGCGGGTTGTCGATCGAGCAGTCACAGGACGATGCTTCACCCCAGCCATAGCACCAGGCCGATTCTGTCACGGTGATATTGAAGTAGACCGGTTTGCGAAAGGTGTAAGCATGGCTTCGCGCCAGTACGAGTTCCCGGGCAATGTCCTCTGTGGCAGCGCGCAGTCGCGCATTGTCCAGAAAACGCGCCATGGCAGGCGCTGCAATACCGGCCAGCAGTGCGGCAATCGCCAGGGCGATCAGTAACTCGACGAGCGTGAAACCTTCGTGTTGCGCATCATCCATGATACGACCTCCTGAAGGTGTTCGACTTGTTCCCCTTTGTAGCGCCGAGTATAGTCGGTTTCCCGTAGTGCGCAAGGATGGCGTACTGCGCAGATTAACCCGTTAAGCAAAAGGAATTGCATTATGTTTCGGTATAAAATAGCCGGTTTCTCCCTACTTGAGCTTTTAACAGCACTGTCCATTGTTGCGATTCTCGCGTCCATTTCAGCTCCTTCCTACAGTGGTTTCATCGCCAGGTCGCGGCGTAGCGATGCAATGTCGGCACTGTTGCAGTTACAGCTTGCCCAGTTGCGCTGGCGTGCGGGGAATGCTGCCTATGCGGCCGACCTCGATGCACTTCGCTGGCCCGATGATCAATCACCGAAAGGTTATTACCAGCTACAAATCGAACGCAGTGATGCGACGGATTTTCTGGGCAAGGCGATCCCGCAGGGTGTGCAGCAATCCGATGATTGCGGTATTTTTGCGATCAATTCACAGGGGCCACTTGAGGAATCGCCTTACGCCGGCCCCGCCTGCTGGAATCGCTGATACCACTTACAACAGAGTGCGCACATCTTGAAGGCCGACGTCGTCATCGTCGGGGCCGGCATCATCGGGATGCTGACAGCGCGTGAACTCAGTGGCGCCGGGTATTCTGTGATGCTGCTGGAGCGAGGACAACCGGCCCGGGAATCTTCCTGGGCGGGTGGCGGCATTCTTTCACCCCTGTATCCATGGCGCTACCCGGATTCAGTCAGCGCACTGGCGCGCTGGAGTCAGCGTGTTTATCCACAACTGTCCGAAGCATTACAGGAAGAAAGTGGCATCGATCCGGAATGTGAAAGGTCTGGCCTGTTGATGACGAATGTGGAGGATTCTGACGATGCCCTGCGCTGGGCATCACGTTTTGCGGCTGATCTGCAACCCGTCAGTGCCACAATGGCACAGGACATAGAACCGCAGCTTTCAGAACAGAGGCATGATGCATTGTGGATGCCGACGGTCGGGCAAGTACGAAACCCGAGAATGATGCGTGCCCTGCGTGTCTCACTGGAACGTCGTGGCGTGGTCTTTCAGCGTGATACCCGGGTACTCGGATGGCGATGTGAAGGTGGTCGTGTGATGGCCGCACGTACGGCAGACACTGAAATCAGTGCCGGTGCATTTGTTGTGGCGACGGGTGCATGGACGGCCGGGTTGCTGGAAGCAACAGGTCTAATCTTACCCATTCAGCCGGTACGTGGCCAGATGATCCTGTTCCGGGGTCCCCCCGGCCTGCTACACCGCATCACCCTGCACAAGGGGCGTTATGTAATTCCACGACGCGATGGACGGGTACTGTTTGGCAGCACCCTGGAATATACGGGCTTTGAGAAACGCACCACCCGCGAGGCACTGGATGACCTTAGCCGGTCAGCTTTTTTACTGATGCCGGCGTTGGCAAACTTACCCATTGAGTGTCACTGGGCAGGCCTGCGGCCCGGAACCCCGGATGGCGTGCCGGTTATCGGTGTGCATCCCGAATTGTCCAACCTGTATATCTGCGCGGGACATTTCCGTAATGGTGTGGTGCTGGGGCCAGTGTCGGCCCGCTTGCTGGCTGATCAACTCATCGGGCGCCAGCCGGAAATCGATATAACGCCTTATCTTCCTGAAATTGCAGCAGAAAAATCTGTAGATTAGTCAATCTGGACTTCGTCTAAAATGCCGGCGTATACTTGACGCTATGGCTAAATCTCCTTCTGTTCAACTGCTCGACGAGGCCAGCGCCAGCGAGCGGCTGCTGGCTGCCGGTATCCAGTCGACGCGTCAGCGGTTACACATTGCGCAGATGTTGTTGACCGGTAATCAGCACCTCAGTGCCGATCAGGTGCTGGCGCAGATGAAAAGCAGTGGCAAGCCGGTTTCAAAGGCAACGGTATACAATACACTGGGATTGTTCGCGGCCAGAGGGCTTTTGCGTGAGGTCATCATTGATCCGAACCGTGTCTTCTACGACACTAACTGTAGCCCCCACCACCATGTCTATAATACGGCTACTGGCGAGTTGTCAGATATTGACCTGAAGTACGTCCTGCCCGAACAACTGTCTGGACTGCCCGATGGCACAAAGCTTGAAGGTGTGGATGTTGTCATCCGCGTTCGTCCGGCCGATTGAGCGGCTGTTTTCCACGTAATAACGCCGGGAGGAAATGAGTATGGCGGGTGGTGGTTACATGTCCGGGATTTTTGGCAGTTCGCCTGTCAAACCCATGCAGCAGCACATGGCAAAAGTCATGGCCTGCGTATCAAAACTGATTCCTCTTTTCGACTACGTCATCAAGGAGGACTGGGATCAGGTTGCGAAAATACAGAAGCAAATCTCCGACCTGGAAAAAGAAGCGGATGTGTTGAAGAAACAGCTTCGCCTTCATTTGCCCAAAGGGCTGTTCATGCCCGTATCGCGCCGGGACTTGCTGGAAGTTCTGACCATGCAGGATACGATTGCCAACCGTGCCAAGGATATCGCAGGCGTTATTCTTGGACGGGAAATGGTGCTGCCCGACATTATTCATGATGATTACCTGAAATACATCAAACGTTGTGTGGACGCCTGCGAACAGGCTGATCGTGCCATTAACGAACTGGATGAGCTGGTGGGTACCGGGTTCAGTGGTCACGAAGTCGAGCTGGTGGTTAAGATGATCAGCGAACTCGATGCCATCGAAAGTGATACAGACACACTCCAGGCTGATATTCGCCACAAAATCTTTGCAGTGGAAAAAGAGTTTGACCCGATCGATGTCATGTTCCTGTACAAGATTATTGACTGGACGGGTGAATTGGCTGATCGCGCCCAGCGTGTAGGTAGTCGTCTGCAGTTGATGTTGGCACGGTAGGAGATCACATATGGATATCATTGTGACCTACGGTGCGGTTTTCCTGGTTCTTGCCGGTGTATTCGGCTTGTTCATGGCCTGGGGTATCGGTGCCAACGATGTCGCTAACGCCATGGCAACCTCGGTGGGTTCCAAAGCGCTGACCATCAAACAGGCTGTCGCCATTGCGGCTGTTTTCGAATTTGCCGGTGCCATACTTGCCGGTGGCCAGGTCACTAAAACAATCCGCAAGGGTATTGTCGATGCCGACATGCTGTCGGCTTCACCCGAGCTATTGGTCTACGGCATGCTGGCCTCATTGCTGGCAGCGGGTATCTGGCTGCTGATTGCTTCCAAAAACGGCTGGCCGGTTTCCACTACCCATTCTATTGTTGGCGCCATTGTTGGTTTTGCCATGGTGGGTATCGGCATGGATGCAGTGAAGTGGGAGAAAGTTGGTTTCATCGTGGCCAGCTGGGTGGTATCCCCCTTGCTGGCCGGCTTTATTGCCTACGTCCTGTTTCGCAGCGTACAGAGACTGATACTCAATACCGAAGAACCGTTCCGCAGCGCCAAGAAATACGTGCCGTACTATATTTTTCTGGTGGGTTTCATTATCGCGCTGGTGACCTTTATGAAAGGTCTGAAACACATCGGACTGGAAAACACGCCGCATGAAAATTTCACCTACGCCTTTGCGATTGGTCTGACGATGTTTTTCATCGGCCGTTTTTATGTCAACCGTATCCAGCTTGATCCTTCAGCTGACAAGGATTTCCATTACACCAACGTAGAGCGTGTGTTCAGTGTACTGATGATCGTAACCGCCTGTGCAATGGCCTTTGCACACGGTTCGAACGATGTCGCCAATGCCATTGGTCCGGTGGCAGCCGTGGTCAGCATTGTACAAAGCGGTGGTGAAGTTGCATCCAGATCCATGCTCCCCATGTGGGTGCTGTTACTGGGTGGTGCGGGTATCGTGTTGGGGCTGGCGATGTATGGCAAGCATGTGATTGCCACAGTTGGCAACAATATCACCGAGCTGACACCCAGCCGGGGATTTGCCGCGACGCTGGCAGCAGCCACCACCGTCGTGCTGGCTTCGGGCACGGGTTTGCCGGTCTCCACTACCCATACACTGGTGGGGGCAGTGCTCGGTGTCGGTCTGGCACGCGGTATGGAAGCGCTGAACATGACGGTGATCCGCAATATCTTCATGTCCTGGATCGTCACACTGCCCGCCGGTGGCCTGCTGGCCATTATCTTCTTCTTCATGCTGAAAGGGATATTTGGCTGAATCGGCGCGGTTTTCAGGGTGAAAAACCGTTGCTGACAAGGTAAGATGCGCCTTCGCTGGCCTGGACGCCTCCCGGGCGCTGGTCAGTATCACCGGGACATCGTCCCGTTTGCCGGAATAGCTCAGTCGGTAGAGCAGCTCACTCGTAATGAGAAGGTCGGGGGTTCGACTCCTCTTTCCGGCACCATATTTACAGCAAGGCAAGGAGGCCAAATGCTGATTCTCACCCGCCGTCCTGGCGAAACCATCATTGTTGAAACACCCACAGATACAGCGGATTGTACCGCTGAATCAATACAGGTTACTGTGCTAGCCATAAAAGGCAATCAGGTCAGGATCGGTGTTGCAGCTCCACCAGAAATCACGATATTGCGCGAGGAACTGCTCGAACGGCTAGAAGCTTGATGCTTGGTGTATTCGACAGTCAGCAGCAGGCTAACCATTTATAAGCAAAAAAAAACAAGGTGATGACGGAACCGGCCATGAAAGCGTATCTGAGAGGAAAGCTGTTAAACCTACTTTTTGGAATACTGCGTTTATCTTCTAAGCATGTCCTTAAATGGCAATCACGAATTATTAATGTGTTGCATTCTAGAGCTTATTTGGCTTCTTTCGATTTATTTCCTGACAAGAAGCTTAGCCAGCTAATTGACATGGCGCTTGTTGCCACTGGTGATTTGTTGGGTGAGGATCGTCCGTCTATCATTCAGTCCGATATTCGAGGCGAAGATATCGACATGCTCATTATAACCTTGTCTGCTGATGACAACATAAAGACCCTGCTATGTAACTACTACCGTGTGGCCTCGTTTAGATATTATGCGTATGGACCTCTCGGGTGGTTCGACGATGAAGTAAAGGAAAATTTAGACAAAGCAAGAGAATTCGATGAGGGCGCAAAAAAACTTACCAGCGTTGAATTTTCAGAGCTAAAGAAATTTCTAAAAAGCGAGGACAAAAAACTCAAGAAGGATATTTCTAAGCGTGCTAAAGAACGTATTGAAACGCATAAGGAAAGCTTTATGCCTAAAATACAAATAACAGGGGCTGCCTTAGGTTTTGTTTTTAGTTTCACTTCAATGATGTTTCTAGTGAGTGGTTTTCTTTATCAATACTTTGTATTAGGCCATTTCGGCGTAAACGTATCTGATTTCTTTTCAATTACGGACTATATAGCCAGTAGTACAGAAGTCATTCTACCTTCTGTAATCGCCACAGTGTTTGGTTTGCTACCGGCGTTGTTTGGCTTGGCGCATAGGGCACAGAAAACGGCTATTCAGGAGCAATACGATATCAAGGAAAAAGGCCCTAGCACACTGGATTTAATAATGTACGCAATAGGGCCAACACTCGTATTTCTATTGTTTCTTGATTACCACTTGAATGAAAAAGTCTATGTAGAAGGTGTAACTGTACTAGTGTTATGGGGATTCATTATTGTATTTGTCAAATTCAACTTGAAAAATTATTTCAACAATTCAGCTCCAGTTTCCTTTGGTTTACTTGCAATTGTAATCTTTTCCCTAAAGATCACGGATAGAATTCACTCTGACATTAAAATAATAGAAGCTGGAGAATACAAGAACGAGTACCAGATCAGCTTTACTTCTACGTATAACGAGTTTCACGGGTATCGTTTTGTTTCTTCCAATTCAACATATATTTTTCTTTACGATGCAGATAACAATCGAATTTCTGTCATTCCAACGTCTGGTGTAAGATATATCAATATCTCAAACGATCCCGATGCAATTATGTGACAGCCAAAGTATTTCTACTGGACTGATCGGACTGGTTGTGGTGTGGCAGGTGAACTCTCATCCACGGACTATGTGGGAGGTATTCTGGAGTCCTCATCTTACTGGTTGCCACAGTCCAATGGGGCGGGTGCTCGTGGTGCTAGACCTGGCAGTAGTGCGGTGAGTAGTGACCGTGCTATAGCTGCTGCGGCTGCTTCAGGTAACCAAGCAGAGTGTCGCAGGCTCGGGGAGAAGCAGCGCAAGAGTCAATGAATTACGGTGCGGTGGTGTGGCAGCGTCGCAACAAAAGGTGCACTCTGGTTCACGGGTTTATTCATTTCCCTGTCTCCTGCCAGTGAAGTGCGCAGACTGCCATTATTTAAGGGCCATCCTTGGCCAAGGTGTTCTAGACATCTGCATTCTCTGCTTCCAAATAAGCAAAATCTAAAAGTGTAGCAAGCTTCGGTTGCATCAGGTGGTCAAGCAGAATACCGGAGGCTCAGGGGTAAGCAAAAGGATGGCTAATGTTCATCCTGTTTATTTCCAGAAATTTTACATTTCTTGCAATAGTAATCATGCAATTCTTTTGGAAGCATATCGTTTTCATAAAGTACGTGTGTGACATGGCCAAACTCTTGAATATAAAAGTCAGGTACTAGACCAACATGTATCTTGGCAGCAGCTTTACCAATGACCTTGCCGATTATACCTACTGAGTCTCTCGCTGTTTCTGCACCTCTTTGGTTTATAAGCTTATATAATTGCAAGTAGTGCATTAGGTATTTAAGATCATTACTAAGCCAATCAATCAAACTCAATGTCAGCTCATCCTTATTATCACGCCACTTACAAAGTTCATTAATGCCATTCTCTATGGTTACACCATTTCTTGTAATGTTGTTTGTTTGATATAGTATGGAGTGTAGTGAAAAGCCGTAAGGCAACCCGTCTCTATTTATATTGTTATTTATTCGGCCTGCCAGTTTTTCAATTAGTCTATAGGTATCTGTTCGCCTTTCTTCTCTTTCAAAATGTTTGGCTTGTTGTTGTGTGGCATCAGCGGTTCTTTCCATCTCTGTTCTTGTTAGTTGAAGTTCATCCCGTGATAACTTTAACTCTCTTCTGGATAGTTTCAATTCTTTTGATTGAATATGAATCGTATATAAGAGTGCAATGAGGGCGAGAAATGAAAGGATTGGGTTCAACGTTCCGCCAATAAAGTCCCCAAATGTTCCCCATTTTTCGTTGTCGGATGTAATATCACCGTCAAAGTATTGAGAATATAAGAGAAGCACCAATGATATGGAAAGAACAGCAATTACTGTAATAACCCAGAGGTGCCAAGTGCTGTTTTTCATCTCTGATGTGGAATTAGCCGATGTGCTCATAATTACTTCTCAGGTAAGATATGAATCATGGGTACAGTTAGATGATATAGCCAAAGTAAAAGTGTGGCCACTACACAGGTGGCTTTTCCCTCACTTGGGTGGCTGCCCTTGACGTGGTATGGTGATTGTTCAGAAAAAATTAGTATTTTGACCAGAGCAAAATACAAAGGACATTTCTGCAAACCTTACTACAGCCTTTTTAATCGCCCGGAGCATCCAGTGATAGCCAGTATTGACAGCGTTTGATATGGGCAGACTGTCTAATACCTAGTTAGCCAGTTTAGCTCTCTAGAGGAATCCGAAAACCCGATAAATAGAGTCTAATCAGGCGCTTGCAGAGCCGCTGTAAGCCCTTTCTAGGACTATCCGATACCGACTACCGGGAAGGGCGCTAGAGCCGTACAGGGGCTTACATTTCGGATGTGGATGCAGCCCCGTGAAGGAGCTGCGAAGGGGTTTAGTGCGATTTATTCAGCAGGCATATTCGCCGCCATCTTCTGAGCCAGCAGCATTACTTCTGAGTAACGCTTGGTCACTGATTCGGGCTTGCCCTTCTCTGATACAAACGTAGCCAGCTCACCCACGGAAGCAGTCGGGTTCTCAACCATCCAATCAAACAGCTTTTTCTTAAAGCCTCCTACCCGCTTGACCTTTGGCAGATCAATAGAATTGTCCTTGGCGTACTTGCGGATAGCCGCCATTGCCTGCCGTTCTCTTGTCCGTGGTATCTCGGCCATTAAGAGTGCGATCATTTCCGAAACATCAGAGCCAGACTCAGGCTCGAAGTCTTCCAGCAGGGCAGCCAGCTTTGCGTTTCGTTCAGCAGGCTTGAGGATTAAACCGGCAGCCATCATTGCCGTTCTAAACTGCCCCACAACATCACGGAAAGGAACGCCAGCCTCAACCTGCTCCATCATCTTTCCCGGCTTTGATGCCTGCTACGACGATACCTTTGATGTCCAGGTATTCCTCCAAGTCCATTTCCTCAAACGCCTCAGCAATTAGGACAACCAGCTCAGACATCTTGATACGGCTTCCGTGTTCGATGCCGTTGGCCTTGGCGATGGCTTTAAGCTCAGCGAGTTTGAAGGTGCCTTCAGGATCAAAAACGAGTTCATTCTTGCCAGCATCCAACTCTTCGCCACGGGCAACAGCTTTCAGGTTTTTCAGTAGGTATTTCATTCTTTTGCTCTCCAGCTATAAAATATGCAATAAAAACAGCAACTTAATTATCCTCCAGAGAGTGAAAAATGGCTACAAATTAGCAGCATTTAAGAAAAAGATATAAAAAACATGGAGATACAGAGAGGGGTGCGGCTCCCGAGCAGCAAGGATCGAACTAATTCGAGTATTCGGGATTTAAAACAATAAATTGTGCGGAGTAATATTTCAAAATCATAACTAATTCTAGGTTACAAAAACCCTACGTCGATCAACGTCTTGACGCCTCTCAATACATCTACGGTTAACAGCGGTATGTATTTCTACTCGTCTCCGTTCCAATCGCCGACGTTGGTGATACCGTCTTTCAAACTGCCTTGAGGTCGCCATTGGAAAGCATCTACGCTGAAAGATTTTTGCAAAAACACTGTAAGTATTTAGTGCTAAGGAAGCAAAGATGCTGCCCAGCATGGAAATCCAGAACTCCATAATTGCCCCTGAGTTGTGTAAATAAAATGTAAGAACAGTTACATGAGCGGCCATTAAGTTGAATACTTGAATTGAAAACTTGAATTGAAAATTAATTGCCAGAAATATTTACGTTAAAAAAATATGAGTTGGTCTAGTTATAACTAATCAATACAACAGAATTTTGAGGAGCAGTGATCTGTTAGATCGCCTTGTACTTAGTCGGTTATGACACATTAATGGCGAGTGGGGGTTAGCTGAAAATTGCCCTTCGCCAGGTGGGGATATGGTCAGCAGGTTGCAGGTGTTCTGAGAGGGGTCGTAGCGCATCCCGGCGAAGGTATCGGATCGCTAGGCCGGATTCTAGGAGCGTAGGAGTGGGTGTTATTTATTGTCAGGATCAGGGTGTTTCTTGATGTAGTCATAAACAATGCCATGTATTGTATCTGGACTCAGATTCTTGCCATTTTTTAGTTTGTATTTTCCAGATTCAGACATTTCAATAAACACGCCATCATCATCAACGCCATTAAGAATGGCTCCCTTATCAACACGCAGCATCGCATCAACTATTATTTGAAGGTTTCTGTGTCGTTTCTCCCACTGAATAAAACTGTCTGCACCCCTGCCACGGGCGATGCCGATCTCAGTATCTAGGTTGCCGTGTAACAAGCCAGCGAGAATCTTATTGATGTAATCGTCATGCTACTCCTCAGCATCACCAGATTCGCGGCAGGCCATAATATGCTCAATGATTACATACGGATTATCCGTGTCAGTGGGTTCGCGCTCATCAAAATCAGGATACGTTAAATAGCTCATCGTCTAATCCCCACAACCTTTTTTCCTTTCTCCTCAGGCTCTACCAATGACAACAGCCGTGTAGTAATGCGCTGCATAGGATCACGGAGCCTTTCAACATCAGGATTGATATAGCCACCAGTCACATCAGACTTTGGCAGGGCATGGTTAACCAAGAGCTTTATAGCATAGGCGCTTATGTCCAGGCTTTCGGCAACCGTTGTAAATGTATTCCGCAGGCTGTGTATTGTTACATGATGCCCTGTTTCATCTTCTAACTTGTTTACAAAGTCTGGCTCTTTAGGCTCAACAATATGGCCTGATTTTGACGTTTTGCTAGGGAATAGCCATTCACTGTCATTGTCTTCAAGCAATCCCTCAATCAGCTTACACAGGTAATCTGATAGTGGAAGATCAAATGCTTTTTCCTCACCCCCTTTCGGGGCTGGTATGTGTAAGGTTTTGGCACCCAAGTCTATGTCCTCAACCATGATGGAACTGGCACTAGCACGGCGTAGGCCAGTGAATAAAATCAGCCGGTAATAGTCCCTTCGCATCGGTGTATCTATGTGTTCATCCAGCATCTTCCAGAAAACTGGAAGGACAGTAGGAGGCATAGCATTTTTGCGGCGTGACTCTTTGTACCATTCAAGCTCAAAAGCTGGGTTCATAGGCAGGTTCCTGCGAATCTTCAACGCATAGTTATAAACAGCCCGAAACACACGGAAAACGCTATTTGCCTGATACTGCCCGTGTTCTTTGCCGATTTTTCGGTGTTTTTCTTCAACCATGTCATGAGTGATCTTTGACATATCCTTCTGGTACCAGCCTTTCAGATAGCCAATTGAATGCTCATAATTCCGTATGGTCTTGGCGCTCAGATTGCCCTTGTCCTTTTTGTTGGCTATGAACTTGTCCCACGCCTCTTTGAAGGTAATGGTCTGTGCTCGTTTTTCTGCCTCCACTTCCCACGGGATGATTCCTATTGCCAGATCGCCAAGCCAGTTCTTTGCCTTGTCCCTGGCTTTCGCCACAGTCAGAGCTTGTGAGTATCTGCCAATTTTCTTGCGCTTTGCTTTTCCGTGTACATCGAATTGGACGATGAAAGTCTTGGCTGTTTTGCCGACATTCAGGCCAAAGCCTTTCAGTTTTTCATCCCAATAAATTTGTTGCTTACTTCTTGTGAATGAGATGTTGTCTACAAATGACTTGGTGATATTTGCCATAAGATTCTCCAGTTTGAAAACACCTTACTAATGCCTTTCTAAAAAGGTGGCTAGTAAGGACGGGGCATAAAGCACGACAGGGCTAGATCGGGCTAGACAACCCCTTTGGAGGGTAGTATATATGTGAATAATAAGGAAAAATACAGGGCCGTGTAGGGAATGAAGGGGGCTTGATAGGGCTTAAAGTAACTTATTGATCTGACTAAAAAAGCACCTATCCTGCCTAACTTGTAATGAGAAGGTCGGGGGTTCGACTCCTCTTTCCGGCACCATTAACTATCAGAAGCTTATGTTCGTTTCTGTTTTACAGACACTTTATTGATAGCGCTACGGGATGACCAATAATGGTCAGAAAATCACGCAGCCTGAGTTTATCCCGTTTTTTTAATTTTCTCTTCAACCGCACTTGCCAACCAAACATTCAGGCTCACATGTTCGCGCGCTGCCAGAATTACCGCCTGACGATGCACATCCGGTTTTACACGTACAACAAACTTGCCTGAAAAGGGTTTGTCCGGGTTTTTACCCTGTTCTGCACAGTCAACCAGGTAATCGTCGATGGCTTCTTCAAATGCCTGACGGACTTCTCCTGTAGATTCTCCATGAAAGGAAATTACATCACGCACATTGAGTGCTCGCCCGTGCAAAATCTGATCTTCCTCATCAAAGCTGATTACAGCTTCATAACCTCTGTACTTCATGGCTCCACTCCTGCAGCGCTCAGGAAATCTTTTAAATCCCTGACCTGATACCGCCTTGCTTCATTGCCGGGGTGCGGTCGGTGGAAGTTACCGCGTACCCCATTTAACTCAAAACGAACCCGTGATCCATTTCCCTCGCGAACATCGCCACCCAGTGCTTCAATCAGGCTTTCCACGGATGCCCACTTGATATCAACCCTGACAGGGGTCTCCCAAATGACGTCCAGTGTCTTTTGGTGTTTCTTATTCACGGCATGAATAGTATCAAATTTTAGTATTAGTATCAAATATTAGTATCAAAATTTTTATGATTTGTTGTTGGTGCGGGAGGCTCATGCAACATATTGGTTTTTTTATAATTTTAGTTCAGGGGTGCCATTATCTACAGATTTGTACCCATAACAGCTGCCTGATGTGGTTAATCAGTCAAACCGCATCGACAAATCAATAGCCTTCACATCCTTGGTCAATGCACCAATAGAAATATAATCCACACCGGTTTCGGCATATTCACGCAGATTGTTCAGTGTGATACCACCGGACGCTTCCAGTTCCGCCTTGCCTGCATTCAGTGCGACGGCCTCGCGGATATCTTCAACCGAAAAATTATCCAGCATGACCCGGTCAGCACCAGCCTGCAGGGCCTGCTGTAATTCATCCAGTGTTTCCACTTCAACTTCGACTGGCAGTTCATGATCCAGGCGATGGGCATTCTGAATTGCGGCAGCGATGGAGCCGGCGGCGGCGATATGATTTTCCTTGATCAGGAAGGCATCATAGAGTCCCATCCGGTGGTTATGACATCCGCCGGTGCGCACCGCATATTTTTGTGCACGACGCAGACCGGGGATAGTTTTGCGCGTGTCGAGGATGCGGGTTTTCAGCCCCTCAATCTTTTTTACGTAGTGGTGGGCAAGCGTGGCAGTGCCGGACAGGGTTTGCAGGAAATTAAGCGCAGTACGTTCGCCGGTGAGCAGGCTGCGTGCGGGGCCTTTCAGGGTACAAACGACCTGGTGTGGTGCAATTTCATCACCGTCAGCGCTGTACCAGCGCAGGTCTACATTTTTATCGAGGTGACGAAAGACCGCATCAAACCAGTTGCGGCCACACAGTATCGCATGCTCGCGACTGTAGACGCTGGCCTTCCAGATGCCACTTGCAGGCACCAGTTGTGCCGTGATGTCACCCTGACCCACGTCTTCTTCCAGCGCATGGTGCACATCCTCATCGATGTGCGCTTCGAGCACTTCCAGCAACACTATTCGGAGAGTTCCAGCAGTTCGATTTCAAATATCAGCGTGGCGCCCGGCGGGATTACGCCGCCCGCACCCCCTTCACCGTAGGCGAGATCAGGCGGGACGGTCAGTTTGCGTTTGCCACCGACTTTCATACCAACCACCCCTTCATCCCAGCCTCGGATGACATAGTTGCAATCAATGGGAAAGCTGAAGGGGTCATTACGATCGAGGCTGGAATCAAATTTGGTCCCGTCTTCCAGCCAGCCGGTGTAGTGCACAATCGCGGTCTGGCCGCGGCCGGTGCATAGCTGGCCATCGCCTTCACTGAGATCTTCGTAGATCAGTCCGCTATCGGTCGTTGTTTCGCTCATGAATTGGCCTCATTCTGTTCTGGTTTTAAAGCGCGGCTAAAATACTCGTTCTTGAGCCGTTGCGCCAGCCCGGCCAGCAGGAGCAGGCTGAGGAGATTGGGCAACGCCATAAGAATGTTGGTGATGTCGGCAATGTTCCACACCAGTTGCAGGGGAACCGCTGCACCCACCATCACCAGCAGGGTATACAGCAGGCGGTAGGGCAGTACCGCGCGTTCGCCGAACAGGAAGCTCGCCGAACGGTCGCCGTAGTAGGACCAGGCGATAATCGTCGAGAAGGCGAACAGACTCAGGCCAACACCCACCACGCCGGCACCGGATACGCCAATGGAGCTCTGGAAGGCATGTGCCGTCAGGGCGGCGCCCACCAGATCATCGCGTTGCAGTGTCCAGGCGTCGGTGACGATGATGACCAGCCCGGTCATGGTGCAGATCACTAATGTATCAATGAAGGGTTCCATCATGGCGACCAGACCTTCGCGCACCGGTTCGTTGGTACGCGCAGCGGCGTGGGCGATAGGTGAAGATCCGAGTCCGGCCTCGTTGGAGAACAGCCCGCGTGCCACACCCCAGCGAATGGCTTCACCAACGGCAGCGCCGCCAACTGCCAGGGGGTTTAATGCATGATTGAGGATAGTGGCGAAGGCAGCCGGGATCTGTGGGAGGTGGTTGAACAGCACCAGGATGGCTGCGCCAACGTATAACAATGCCATGAAAGGCACAATGGTCGAGGCCACACGGGCGATGCGTTTAACACCCCCCAGAATTACCGCGCCGACCAGGGTGGCCAGTACCAGCCCGGCCAGCCAGGCAAATTCGCGGACTTCAGGGAACAGGTAGCCCAGTCCATCGACCACCGAGTTGGCTTGTACCATGTTGCCGATGCCAAACGAGGCAATCAGCGCAAAGCTGGCAAACAGTGCCGCCATGCGCTTCATTTTCAGCCCGTGCAGCAGGGTGTACATGGGGCCGCCGGCAATGGTGCCGTCTTCGCGCACTTCGCGAAAACGCAGTGCCAGTGTGCATTCGGTGAATTTGGTCGCCATGCCGAAGAAGGCGGTTACCCACATCCAGAACAGGGCACCCGGACCACCCAGCGAAATGGCAGTCGCCACACCGGCAATATTACCGGTGCCGACAGTGGCTGACAGGGCGGTCGACAAGGCCTGGAAATGGGTGAGTTGGCCTTCGTGATGCGGCTGGTCATAGGCGCCGGAGATCAGTGCCAGCGAGTGCCGGAAGCCGCGAAACTGGATCAACCCCATCCTGAGTGTCAGGTATAGGCCCATACCGAGCAGCAGGGCCAGTGTCAGGGCATTACCCCACAACAAACCGGCGATTTGCCCCGTCCAGTCGGTCAGCGTTTGAATCATCTCATCCATGGGTTTTTGTTGTGTGGGGTGATGGGCAGGGGTCCAGAGCGTGACATGGGTGGATTGTAATGGAAATCAGACCATTTTAAGACGGATTATATGAGCCAGATCAAGGAAAGTGGCCCTCTGGCCGGTCTAGAATCCACCCTGCCTGATGATTACTCACACTGTCTGAATTTGTTAAGTTTTCAGACCACTGTAAACCTGTCCTGAAAGGGTGACCAAGTCTTATGAGCGATATACTGGAAACATCACTGGATGCAAGCAATGTGGCCGTTTGTGTCAAGGATCGGAACAAACGCGTGCTGAGTCAAAATGACTATTGCCGTGAATTGTGCGGTGACCAAAACGGAAAAAGGTGTGAAACGGGCTGTATGGAGCTGTACGCCAGCGACAAGACCCAGCAATGGAAAGACTGGGGGAGCCGGGTGTACAAAAACAGCTTCCTGCACGATAATTTCTTCGATGTCACCCTGCTGTGCAGCAGCGAGAGTATTATCACCTTCCTGCAGCCGCTCAAGGACCGGTACGAAATGGCGCTGGCCTACTATCGTGACAAGGGGTTGACGAAGCGCGAGACGGAAGTGGTTTCCCTGACGATCCGGGGGATTTCCAACCCGGAAATCTGCAAGGCCCTGTCGATTTCGAAGGCGACGTTAAGAACCCACCTCAATAATGTCTATCACAAGTTCCGGGATCTCGGCGAAGTGCCCGAGTTTATGCCCGCCAATCGAATGGCGCGCTGAAGAGAAAATTGCCTGTGAAGCCTTGTGTCTTTATTCACACCAACCACAAGCAGATTGCCGGTGCTTATGTGGCCGAGCACGCGTTGCGCCGGTATTCAAAAAATAATGATAAATTTGATGTCAAATTTATCCAGCTGAAGGATTATCCCTTCTTTGGCGAACGTGAAGGGCAGCTGTATCTGCGCGATGGCATGCAACGCCCGTGGCTGAATAATGATTTGCAGTCGTTTACACCCTTGCGTTTTATGCCGCCGGAACTGATGAACTATGAAGGGCGTTCGGTGGTGATCGATCCGGACATCTTCGCGGTGTCGGATATCTGGGATCTGTTGTCACGTGATATGCAGGGCAAGGCTATTATGTGCCGACCGCGTACCGGTACCAAGGGACGGTTTGACCGTTGCCTGGCCAGTAGTGCCATGTTGCTGGACAACACGAAACTCAGACACTGGAAGGTCGAGGACAACTTCAACGAGATGTTCACAGGCAAACGCGACTATATGAACTGGATCTGCCTGAAGACCGAGTCGCGTGAAACCATTGGTCTGTTTGAAAATGAATGGAATGATTTCGACCGGCTGACACCGCAGACGCGTATGTTGCACACCACAAAGCGCAAGACTCAGCCGTGGAAGACCGGGTTGCCTATCGATCACCGGCCGCGGGAAAAGTATCCCTATTTTCCGCCACTGGCCTGGGTGATGAAGGGGCGGCGCAAGCTGTTCGGTGAGTATGCTTTTCTGGGGCATTACAAGCCGCATCCGGACCACCATCAACAGGACCTGTTTTTTGGTCTGTTAAAGGAATGCCTGGACAAGGGCGTGGTCACCGAGGAAATGATTCGCGAACAAATGAATCAGAATCATGTGCGTCACGATGCGTTTGAGGTGCTGGAGAAGACTCCCAGGTTGTCCGGAGACTGGCGCTAGTCGCGCGAGTTCTTTCACTTTACTTATGCGTGCGGGACAAGATAACTCATCACTGGCACCACCGGCCGGGCCACGTTTACCGCGTCCGTTGGCCGTCCCTTTTTTGTTGCTTCCTGATAGTGTCTGTTCTCGCCTGGTTAGCACAGTTCTCAACCAGGTACTGGCCAGTCAGCTGAAAGAGGGTGAGCTGGATTTTTTAGACCAGCGTTCGCTCACGATCCGTGTAAGAGATGCCGGTATCAGTATCCACCTGACCGTTGAGAGAGAGCGGTTACAGGTGGTAACGCCACGTGTGACCAGCGATCTGAGTATCGAAGCCAGCGTATACGATTTTCTGCGTCTCATCGACCAGCAGGACGATCCCGATACACTGGTATTCCAGCGCCGCCTGGTGATGCAGGGTGATACAGAACTGGGGCTGGAAGTAAAAAACTTTCTCGACGGGCTGGATGTTGAGTCACTCAAACTGTACCAGCACCTGAGCCCGATTCTGCACCGGTTGTTACCCGTCTACCGAAAGGTGTTCAGCTGACACTGTCGAAGTAGCGCAGGCGGTACAGCAGGCGGGGTTGCTGCTTGTCGTCACTGAAGCCACTTCGGTCGTGTAATACATTATTACTGATCAGGCCCCATCCGGGTTGTAACGTCAGGCGATAGATAAAAGGGTCGTCCGATGCCAGCAGTTTCTCCAGTGCAGTTACCGCTGCGCGTGTCTGTGCGTTGTCTTTCCATTCAATGCTGTGGCTGCGTGCTGTATAACGCATGTGCAGGCGATTCTGGTAAGACACGGAAAACACTGGCCCGCTGCGTGCCGGTCGGATAACTGTGTCATGTTCAATATTGGCCGGGATGGTCATCGCATCCGGTGCCATCAGCGCCATGATATGTGCCGGGTTTTCATCACGCAGGCGTATATAGGCAATTTCATAGTCGAGCAGGGCATTCTCGCCGCCTTCACTGGCGGGTCGTACACAGTGCAGCATCAGCGAGTGGATTTGCTGATCCAGCCCGTTGTAGTAACCGTCGGTATGCCAGTGAATCGGACGGTCGGTATAGGGGATGTAGCGGTTACGCCACTGCTTGTCGACGACCTGCAGTGCCGTTATGCCATCGTCATCAGCACCCATATTCCGGTCCAGGTTGCGCAGTCCGAGTTGTGCGCCCAGGGTGGCAGGGATCAGTTTGTCCGGGTCTGTGCCGGTCTTGCTGATGTAGGCCGCCATGTTGGTTTTTGCGCAGCGTTCGAGAATAGCGGCATGCTCCGACTGGCTGAGTTGGCGTGGGTCGTTGATCTCCACGATGAGTTCTTCGGCCTTCTGTGGATAATTTTCCAGTTTGGAGGCTCGCCATGCCTCGTAGGCAGCGTGGTTGTTCAGGTCAAAAGGGTCAGTTCCACTGACAGAATTTTTTAACGGCATGTGATCTCCTCGCCGGTACTGGTTTCCATACCCGCTGTACCATGCCAGTAACCATTGCAATGACCTTCGGGTGCGAAGGGTTGCAGGATGAGGTGGGCATCGTGCGGGGGTAGCTCGCCATTCAGGCATTGGTGGAATACTTCAATAATACGTTCGGTATGTTGTGACTGCGGGCTGATACGAAGGACATCGACACCAAGTGCTTGCAGTTGATCGATGTCTTCTACCAGGTTGCAGGTTTTTGCTGACTGGGTCTGAATGCCATTGAGGGTGAGAAAGGCTTCATCCTCACGGGTAGAAAGCAGCAGCCCGTCGGGGTAGTCGAGACAGCAAAACCGGCAATCATCCTTGGGCAGGTTGCGTGCACGTGCGGTGAAGCAACGTGCAGAATAGGCGAGTGGCAGTTTGCCATAGGCAAACACCTCGGTTTCGACATCGGGCGGTCGTTGTGCCTGTATTTCAGCCAGGGTTGTCCGGGACAGCTCGACAGACAGTACCCAGCGCTTCATGCCCCGGTCGGCAAGGACTTTCAGGGTTCGATGATTGTAGATATTGATGGCAGGGCCGGTGATGAACGACTGCTTGCCCGACAGTAGCTGGACTGCCCCCATATCATTGGCTTCAATGCTGTAGCCGGTCGTGTCACAGAGTTTTTTCAGTGCGCCCAGTTCAGACCCGGCTTCGATCAGTGTCATGCTCGACAGCACGACCTCCTTGCCGGCATCAGTCAGCATTTGTGCGACTGACAACCAGTCTTCGCTGCGCAGGGCGCGACGCTTGGCACACACTGTTTCACCCAGGTAGACGATATCGACCGCTGTTGATGCGATGCGGTCATAGAAATCCAGCAGTTGTTCGCGATTCCAGTAATAAAGGACCGGCCCAAGTGAAAGTTTTGTTGCTGCGTGATTTGTTGTCATGTCTATTGCCAGGGTCGGTGGTAGGCGCCGAGCGTGGTCTGTGCCCCTTCCGAAACCGTCTGTAACGATTCCAGCCAGTCTGGTTGCGGGCGATAGTTGTCCGGATCTCTCTGACAGGCATCCAGTGCTGCGCGCCAGACCCGGGTGACCTGTCTGACGTAGGCAGGGCTTCTTTGTCGACCTTCGATCTTGATGGCAGCGATACCGATGGATTGCAGTTCCGGCAACAGTGCCAGGGTGTTGAGGCTGACGGGCTCTTCGATGGCATAGTAGGTATTGCCACTCACTTCAAAGCGCCCCTTGCATAAGGTCGGGTAACCGGCCGCCTCGTTGTTCTGGTAACGGTCGATGAGGACGTCGTTGAGGCGTGATTCGAGTCCCCGGGGCGTTTTCGTCCAGCGTACAGCCGATGCCGGTGAACAGGCGCCAAACGTGTTGGGGGATTGCCCGGTGACATAGGAAGACAACAGGCAGCGGCCTTCCACCATCACACACAGGCTGCCGAATCCAAACACTTCCAGCGGTACCGGACTCTCTTCAGCAACCTGTTGTACCTGTTTGATCGAAAGCACACGGGGAACCACGACGCGCTGGATAGAAAAATTATCGTGGTAGAACCGAATGGCTTCAGGATTGGTTGCTGATGCCTGTACCGACAAATGCAGACGCAGTTCAGGCCACTTATTGGTGGCATAGTCCATAACACCGACATCGGCCAGTATCAGTGCATCAACACCCAGGTCTGCCGCAAGATCAACGGCATCCTGCCAGCGTTTCCAGCCCGTCGATTGTGCATAGGTGTTGATGGCGACGAATACTTTCGCACCACGTTCGTGGGCATACCGGACACCTTCAAGAGAGCGTTTCTCATTAAAGTTCAGGCCGGCAAAATGACGCGCATTGGTGTCATCCTTGAAACCGATGTAAACGGCATCAGCGCCCTTGTCAACGGCAACTTTAAGGGCGGGCAGGTTACCTGCCGGACAGACGAGTTCCATTTTTTTTGGTGCGGACGTCATGTGTTCAGATTCCTGCATGTTCGTGTATCAGCGTTGTTGTGTCAGTTGCAGACTCCTGGCGTGTCTGGCGTCGATGAAACTCCCGGGTAATGCGGTTGATAACATCCCATTTTTTAGCGCACCAGTCGGGCGCAAGGAGGATAGAGGCTGATGCAGTCGCGGTGACACGGTGGTAGATAACATCCATCGGCGTGTGTTCAATCATGTCACAGGCGATAGCAATATAATCGTCCAGTGATAGAGGCTGGTATTCCCCGCGCCGCCACTGGTTGGCGAGCAGCGTGCCCTTGACGACATGAAGCGGGTGCAGTTTTATTCCCTCGACACCGAGGTCGAGGACCCGTTGCAGGGTTGCCATGTAATGATCCGGGGTTTCACCGGGAAGGCCCACAATAAGATGTGTGCAGACTTGCAAGTTACGTGCGTGAGCGTTGCGTACCGCGACTCGATATTCTTCAAACCCGTGTCCACGGTTCACACGCTCCAGCGTGTCATCCCAGGCGGATTGCAGTCCCAGCTCCAGCCAGACCTCCTTGCCCTGATCCTGGTAGCTGGCCAGGAGGTCAAGTACAGCCCCCGGGACACAATCCGGGCGCGTACCCACGGAAAGCCCGATGATATCGGGGTCGGCGAGTGCCTGGTCGTAGAGTTCCGCAAGTCGTGTGACATCGGCATAGGTATTGGTATAGGCCTGGAAGTAGGCGATGTACTTGTGGGCACCGGTGCGTTTACGGATGACCTGCCGTCCGGCTTCAAGCTGTTCGCTGATGGTTGGCGGGTTACGGCCATTGGGGTTGAATGATACATTGTTGCAGAAGGTACAACCGCCTCGTCCCTTGCTTCCATCACGGTTCGGACAGGTGAAATCAGCGTTCAGGGTCAGTTTATGAACGCGCTCACCATAACGATTGAGCATGGCCTGACCGAAGGTGTTGACGTAGTCGGAGAGCACCATATGCTTCAGCCCACCACATCCAGCACGCGACGCCTGAAGGAAACCTTGCGCTGCTCGGCCATTTCCCGGCAGGCATCGATGTCCACACCGTCGAGACCATCGATAGCGGTTGCAGTTACCTCTTCAATGTAGTCCGGTGCCAGTTGCAGGAAATCCAGCATGGCGTTGAATGCTCCTGGCAGCGCCGGTTGACAGTGTTGATCATAAACCGTTTTGTTATGAGCGTTCATCGACACCGACAGTGCATCGATACAGTCCGCCAGTTCGGGTAATACGTTGCGCTTGTGGAACAGGTTGGCAAGACCATCGGTGTTGAGACGAATGCGACCGTTATGCTGCTTTATGTAACCGGCAATTTCCAGCAAGGGTTTGAGGCGCAGGGTGGGTTCGCCAAAACCACAGAACACAATTTCCTCATAGTCTGCCGGGTTCCCCAGTGCATGGATGATGTCACTGGTTTCAGGACGCTGCGGGAGGCTGAGATCAAACTCATGAACACAGGGGCTGACACGATATTTGGGACAGAAGGTGCAGCGCAGAGTGCACCTGTCGGTAATGTTCAGATAGCGCTTGTTACCTATCGTGTAGGCCAGAATGGGCTTTTGCATGGGGTTCCGGAATTTGGCCGATCCTGAACATTTCGAAGATCCGGCGACACACGGTGGATTCTAGTCTTTGTTACATGACGTGTGATTGATCCAGGTCAACGAAGGAGAGAATCGTTCTTCCGGCGACAGCATGCCCCTCTTCCAGTCGATAGACATGATCGGCAGCATCAACCATTGCTTTCTGGTGGGAAATGGCAAGTAAGGTCAGTTCGCCACGCAATTTGTCGATAGTTTCAAGAATTTCGGCTTCACTGGTGGAATCCAGCGCGCTGGTGGCCTCATCCAGAATAAGCAATTTCGGGTGATGGACCAGAGCCCGCGCGATGATGATGCGCTGGCGTTGCCCCCCGGAGAGTTTTGTACCACGTTCCCCGACAATACTGTTTATGCCTTCGGGCATTGCGGCAACAGATTCCCAGATCCCTGCTGCTTTCAGTGCCTGTTCTGCTTCCAGCTCACACAACTCCGGATCACCGAGTGTGACGTTGTGCAGTACCGTGTCGTGGAGCAGATGAGTTTCCTGGGGTACGTAACCGATCATATTTCGCCAGGCTTTAATATCCAGTTCTGGCAAGGGGGTATCGTCGATGAGGATGATCCCGGAACTGGGTTGCAACAGGCCGGTGATCAGGTCAATGAGCGTGGTTTTCCCGGCCCCTGAGGGGCCGATCAGGGTAGTGAGTGACCCTGCCGGGATGTCCAGCGTCAGGCCATCAAGAACATTATGATCGGCATAGGCAAAATAGACATTGTCGAGCCGTATTCCCTTTTTTAATGACGGGGTTTTCCCGGTCCCTGAGTCTTCTTCTGCGCTAATCATCGCCTGGTCGATGGTGTGTTGCAGTGACCAGAAAGCACTTTCGCCGATAGAGACCTTCTGGTATTCACGTTGTACCTTGCTGAACTGGCGCAGCATCCGGCCCAGGACAATGGCCAGTACCAGTACAGTGGGAAGTGGTATTTCAAATTGGGACAGTGCAACGAAAATCCCTCCGGCAACAGCTATAGCCAGCAAAACTTCCTGGATAGCACCAAGTGCCGCTGTACCAAGAACCTGTCGTTGCAGCGCCTGGTTGAGCCGTGATGTTTCCGCTGTTAACACGCCATCGATGCTGTCTTCACGGGCCATGGCTTTCAGGGGTTTGACCGATTGCAGGGTGTCGGTTAAACCTGCTATCAGTGAAGTCAGCAGTTTGGTTTGCTTTTTTCCGGCTTTACGGGTGACCCGGACCAGAGAATTGGCCGCAGCGATAATTAAAAAGCCGATGACAAGGCCCACCAGTGTGGCTTCCCAGGAAAGCGCAAGGGCCACTGCACCGTAGACTGCCGTCTGGATAGCAAAGGTGATCATGAGCGATCCACTGACGAAGCTCAGCGATGAGCGCTGGGCTTCGGTTGCCAGTGCATTGGTGATTTTCCCGATTGGCTGACTGATGAAGTATTCCCAGCGACTGCTGAGGACAGCGCGAAGCAACTTGAGTCGCAGGTCGGTGGCCACGTGTGCTGCTGTGTAACCGACCTGTTTATTCGCAATAAGCAGTAAAAGGTTTTTCAAAGTGAGTGAAATAACGATGATGGCAAGCATGGAACCGATGTCGGGATTGATGCCCGTCGTATTGAGAAAATCAGTGACCATGCCCTCAAGCATATTTTGTTGTGCAGGAAGATCTTCACCGTTGCCGGCAGCATTATTACGAATAGCGATATTAATCAGGGGAAGTAATGCGGACAGCCCAACACCCTCCGCAAACCCGGCAAACAGCAGAGCTAGCAGCATGAACAATGTCTGCCACGGGTAGGCACGGAAGAACATGAGCATCAGGCGCACGGCATATCGTTCCCGGATACGCTGTGACAGGTGTCCGTTTTCCAGCGCCGTTTTATACAAACCCACTGGTCGGGCTGGTTGCGAATCCAGTCCTCAAACATGCGATTAAGCTCTGTTGTGACCTGCAAGGGAGTTTTTTGTTTGTTTTCTTTCTGAGTGTTGACGAGGGGATGATGGAAAACAGCACGGAAACGGGCTTTGCCGATTCGTTCAATCTGGACCGGTACCAGCGGACATCCAAGCTTCAGTGCCAGTCTGGCCGGACTGGTCGTTGTTTGGGCGTCACACCCGAAAAACGATACCGGCTCGCCCGTGTCCACGCGCTGGTCAGAGATCAGGCCGATGGAGTGTCCGGACCGGAACTCCTGGATCAGTTTGCGTATCCCGTTATCTTTTGCAATGAGCTGTATGTCCACCGAATGTCGCTGGTTGTTGATCATGCGTTCCAGCAGAGGGTTTTTCTGGGGGCTGTAGATCACAGTAAAGGGGATGCCGGATTTAGCGACAATCGCCCCGACCAGTTCCCAGTTACCCAAGTGTGCTGTCACGTAGATGGCCGGTTGTTTGTTTTCGAGTATTTCACGCGCGTCTTCATCCATCACCAGGTCAATGTGGGGTGGTTTTCCAGCATAAGTGAGTGTGTGCAGGTGAGGGTATTCCGCCATCACGGCACCGAAATTCCCCCACACATCACGGGCCAGTGATTCACGCTTTTCGTCGTTCAGTTCGGGGAAGGCACGTTCCAGATTGCGCCTTA
>UOFM01000113.1_pt1 | contig 24277 bp, 18 predicted proteins | sample 1990071 | NCBI WGS metagenome assembly UOFM01 (sample SAMEA4728526, study PRJEB27164) | hydrothermal vent metagenome | biome: marine basaltic hydrothermal vent biome; feature: marine hydrothermal vent; material: mineral | place: Pacific Ocean | collected 2011-06-14/2011-07-23 | depth 1741 m
AAACCCTTGCAGGACAGCCAGTAAGCCATTAGAATGCGCGCTTCCTGATGCGGGGTGGAGCAGTCTGGTAGCTCGTCGGGCTCATAACCCGAAGGTCGTGGGTTCAAATCCTGCCCCCGCTACCAATATTTAAAGCAGTAAAATTAACAGGTTAGAGATTAATTCTCTAACCTGTTTTTCGTTTCAGAATTGTTAGTGACAGGATTTTGCGGGGGATAAACTCGACGGTCGGGGATTCGAACCGAGGAGAGCAAAGCGCGACGACAGCGTAGCGAGGAATCAATCTTCCTGGTATCCCATGGCGCGATAACCTACACGCCGTTTTTCAAACATTCTCGCGAGCATGGGCACCTTGTTATCAACGTAGTCGACGATTCGCACTTCACGCTTGCCTGGGTGCAATCGGTGTAGTCGTCCAGCGTATTGCACGAGGGTTCCTTTCCACGACACCGGTAACGTGAGGAACAGAGTATCCAGACGCGCATCGTCGAATCCTTCTCCGATGTATCTCCCGGTCGCCAGCAGTAGGCGCTCTTCTTCTATTGGAATAGAGGCGAGTTGCTCCTGAACTTTTAGCCGTTCTTTCGTTGACCGTCCCCCCTTCAGAACGACGATATGCCGGACAAAGCCTTTTAACCGTTGATGGAGATGCTCAAGATGGTTCTTGCGTTCCGTCAGCAGGATCGGTGATCGACCTTCTTCCATCGCCAGCAGCACATCATTGATGATCTGTTCGTTGCGCTTTTCATCGGTTACCAGCAGGCCATAGAGTTCCTGAATGGTTGGTTTGGATGCCTGCTCGGGAGGTTCAAAGTCGGTTTCTCTAACGATAAGTCGGTGTTCGAAGGGGCGTTGTGCTGACTGACTACGTGGATCGACTCTGAATCGGATGGGGCCGATCTGCATATGAATGATAGGCTGGTGGCCATCGCGGCGCTGTGGTGTGGCAGTTAATCCGACAACGTATCGCGCCTTTATCTCGGAGAGGATTCGTTCGAACGAAATGGCTGGCAGATGGTGACATTCGTCGATAATAACCTGCCCATACTTGGCGACGATGTCGTCCACCGAATCTTTTCGGGACAGGCTCTGGATCATGGCTACGTCGACTTGCCCGGTCAGCTTACGTTTCCCACCGCCAAGTTGGCCGATTGATTTTGCGTCGCGATCAAGAAAGATGCCGATCTGCGACCTCCATTGTTCCAACAGCGGTTGTCTGTGCACCAGAATCAAGGTGCTGCACTTCCGCTCAGCGATCAGGTAGGTTCCGAGGACAGTTTTTCCAAAACCGGGTGGCGCCACGATCACGCCGTTGTCGTAATCGAGTACGGCTTTCACAGCTTGTTGCTGGGCATCGGTCAATTCACCGGAAAAGCCGGAATCCACTGGATCACCGAGGTTTCTCAGGTCTTCCACCGCTAAATGACTTTTGTTTTCCTGAAGTAAAGTCTGGACGTCGTCGAGGCACCCTCGCGGCAGACTGATATGTTTTTCGTGATCTTCCGCGCAGGAGATTATGCGGGGCGTCAGTGCCGTGGAAAGTCGGAGGTTCTGTTTCTTGTAGAACTCCGGGTTCTGAAATGCGGCCAGCCGTTGGATCTGATTGATCAAGGGCGATGGCAGGCCGGCTTTCTCTACGTAAAGACGTTGGGATAAAATACTTCGAATCTGGTGTGGGACCGGGTCGGTGATCGGAAGGTGCTTCGATTTTCGGGAGGGCGACTTCAGCCACGGGCTGGCATCAACATCTTCCTCAGCAATGGCAATCTGAAGACCGGTCACCTGCCCGCGCGTTGTGGCATCCATAGCGATTTTATCAACCATTTCCGTCTGAATCGGAACCAGCGATGCGAGAAACCCCCACTGATCCGGGAATGGTTCCAACTCGGCATCCAGAAAAAGAGTGTTGTTGTACTGTCGCGGGTGGTATTGAAGTGGCAGTGCAATGAGGTTGCCGAAGCCGCCTTTCGGTAGCGTGTCCTGGTTCGGGAAAAGCCGGTCATAGGACGCCATGCTGAGTTGATGCCGTCTCGACATGGTTTCCGTAATCAGATAGCTGCCCATTTTCCTTGCTGTCGCGGCGGGAACCGGATGGCTGAAAAAGAACCAGACGTGGGCGCCATTCCCGGAACGGGAACGCTCGATGGCATAGGGAACACCGGTATGCCGACAGGTTTCCGTAAAAGCCATAACGTCTTCCTGCCAGGCGTCCTTGTCAAAATCGGCTGCGAAAAACCGGCAGGTTTCGTCCTTAAACATGGGGTACACACCAATGACGTGGCGTCCCTGGAGATGATCAAGAATCACCTCGGATGTTACCGGCAGGAAAGCCTGCCTGGGGCACTCGCCGCATTTTACCCGGGGCTTTTTACACACGCCGCGAATCCACTCATTCGAACAGGCAGGCGAGTAACCCTTCTTGCCCGTTTTTTGGTTCTGCCATAGCTTCGGATACACATCATTCCGGCCTTGAAAGAGGCGCAGAAAAAGGGCGACCTTGTCCTCTGGCGTTACGACTGCAGGGAGAAGGTGAGACCGGGAACCGGGCGAGAGGCTGGCCTGAGCCATACAGGAGGTAGGGCTATGCATGGAGCAATTGCCGGGAGTTGCTGCTGTGGGAACGGGGGCATTTGCAGGATGTTCTGCTTTGTGCAGAGTCTTGTCGTCGCTTGATACAAGGTTCTTCCTCAGCGATATGAGTGTTGACTCAGCTTCTTCCTGCTGTTTTCGGAGATGGGTAATTTGCCGTTCGACTTCGGAAATTTTCTGGAGGGTAATTTCGCGATCGGAAGTCTTCATAGTCAGATCTATCTCAGTTGTTCAGCCGGTCGTTCCAATACCGATCAGAGTTTCCACGGGGCAGCGGGCTGCCACACTCTGGTGGGCGAGTCTGGATTTGGCCATTGTTCTTCATGGCGTAATTATTTTCTTATCGTGTTGTTTCTATCCGAAAATCAGTTTGAAGCTTAAGCCAATGGGCCTTGAGCTTTTCTTTATGCGCTTCATCCATGGGTAAATCCTTTAAAGCCTCAGGCCACAATGTCCGTGCTTTTTCCATAGTGTCGTCAATGTGCGGTTTGATCGCACGCCAGGGAATACCGGACTTATTCGCCCATGACTGAAAATTGTTCGTCGTTACCGAAAACCACGCTTTAGTTTTGCCAAGATTCAAGGCAAATTTAGTTTCATTGTCGATATAAACGCTGGTGGTTACGATATCGTATGCCGGAGATAGCCTTGGTGTAACTTGATCTTGATAAAGAAGGCTCCAGTTTTTTAGATGGGCATCGCCATTGGCAAGTAAGATATTGACGAGTAATCGTCTGGCTAATTGCTGGGTATCGGATAGTCCGTCGCCGGAATATTCGTAAATCACCTTTCCAATTTGTGCGTAATTGGCAGAGGTGTATTTTTTGTGTGGGTACTTCACCAGGACTTGAGCAAAGTCTTCCATATGAATTCTCGTATTGCCCTCACGGTCAAAACGCTTGATGGCAAAAGCCAGCTTTTCCTCGGGCAGATTAATTTGTGGCAGGTTATCCAGTTTGTTCAGTTCAATGAGCTTGATGTCAGGGATATCCACGCCCGCCAAAGCCGCCAAGGACATCGCTGTATATTCGTTTAGAGGCACGTTTTTATGTTTGGTGGATGGGGTTTTGATAATCCAGTCACCTAACTCGCCATTTTTAGTCAGGTTGTAGCGGCCATCCTTTTCCTTCATGGAAAACTTCATTTGAATGCCGGCTAAGGAAAATTTATTTTCTTGATCGTTGCCTTTGAATTTTATGGCTTTGGCTTTGCCATGGGTGGTCAGTACGCTCTCTGGCACATCTTTCGGATCCATCGGTGTGGCTACCAATGCACCGGGCAGGTCTTGGCCGAGATAAGAAAAAATCTGAAACTCATTGTCGATATGGGTTTTTAAGCCTTGGGCGATCAATTCCCGTAGTGCGCCTTCCGGGAGCAAGTTGGATAAAACGGGGTGTAGTCTCTGATTTTTAGCCCATGGTTCCGACATGAGCTTTTCTGAGTAGGGGAAATTCGGGTGCGTAATCAGGCTGAATGTTGGGCGTGAAGGATCATCTTTGAACTCATCCGCAAAGCTCAAAACATTGCGCCCGTTTTGAAAACCGGCCAAATACCCCACGAGCCTGCCATGCAGGGTAAGTTTAAGAACATTAATTTCGTCTATTTGATCGTTTGGACTCATTCATCGCTCGCTAGTAAATTCTTCCATGGATTATTTGCGAGTGTGCTTTCTTCACGCTGTTTGGCCTCTTTGTTTTTTAACGTTGTAGATGAAAACTCGTCATTCTCCAGCAGCGTTTTTACAATGTGCAGCTTTTCTGCAGGGATCAGCATCAACTCACTCTTGAGTCCTTTGGCAATGAGTTCAAGGGTGTTCAGTCTGGGATTGCCCCTGGACTCTAAATGCTGGTACTGCTGGCGCGATACGCCAACACGAAGCATCATGTCTTTTTGCTTTAGGCCGAGGGCTAACCTGCGTTTTTTTAGTTGTTCAAGTAATGATTTCATCATAGGACACACATGTGTTGCTTTATAAATATAAGAACTATATTAGTTTCATAATTTTAGAAAAGCAACAAATAAATAGCTTTTAAGTGTTTGGCGAGAGATTTTAACGAAAAGCAATATATATGTTGCTTTTTTTATTTTCAGGAAAACCAGTCCTCACACTAAGATTCGCTCGAATAGTACGGTAAATGTTGTGCGTGACTTTTGACGGGATCAGTGGTGCATTGTCCTGCATTGTGGTGCAATGTGTGCAACGGGCGCCCCCACAAGTGCTTGATTTTAAAAGAGTGGTAGCGACAGGGGCTGGCTCATAACCCGAAGGTCGTGGGTTCAAATCCTGCCCCCGCTACCAATTTAAAAGCTCAAGTGAGTTAATCACTTGGGCTTTTTTCGTTTTAGCGCGCAAAATCTAATGGAAAATCTTAAATCCGATGGTAGTTGTCCTACTCCATGATCGAATCGTTCGGGAATCGTCTGGCAGAGGATCTTTTCTATGACCGGCGTTCCCGCGCAACTCGCTCGTTTTCTCCAGAGTTGAGGAGGGCCGCGAGACGGAAGCTGTTATATATACACGATGCATCCGAACTGAAAGACCTGCGCGTGCCGCCGGGGAACCGGCTTGAAGCACTGCGAGGTGATCGGAAGGGCTACCACTCGATCCGTATCAATGATCAATGGAGGGTCGTATTTTATTGGCAGGGTGGCAATGCCTTCGAGGTTGAGATTGTTGATTATCTTTGAGTAGAGGTTTCTACAATGGAACAGCCGGTTAATCCGTTCCATCCGGGAGAAATTCTGTTAGAAGAATTTCTTCAGCCTGCGGGTATGACGCAAGCCGCATTTGCTGAAAAGCTGGGGTGGACCCGTGCACGTTTGAATGAACTTATCCGTGGCAAGCGGGGGATAACTGCCGATGCCGCACTGGATCTGGCCGAGATCCTGGGAACTTCACCAAAGCTCTGGCTGAATCTGCAAGGAACCTATGATATAGCGCAGGCGATAAAACGTCGGGATGTAGCGTAAATCAGTCAAGATGAATTCGGCTTGATTTGCAAGAAAGGAAGCAGGCCCCGCCACCCATATTTAAGTCGTAAAATTAGCAGGTTAGAGACTTGTTTTCCAGCCTGTTTTTCGTTTCAGAATTGTCAGTGACTGGATTTTGCCGGAATATACCCCACGGTCGGAGGCTGCCACACGCCTGTTCAAAAGGCCTGTCAGCGGATCGGTCCTCGCCATTTCGCCGAGCGTATTTTCTGAAACATCGGCGCTTTCCCGATAGAAATACCCGATAGGGATCAATACAGCGAATGAGAGCGCCATGTTGGTGTATTTCATCCATAGCAGGATACTGTCATCGATGCGGGTCAGATGTCCCTCGGTGGCTACCAGTAAGTCAAGATTGATGCACGCGATCAGGACGGCAGCGATGAGGGAGAGGCTCCTGGAGATGGCATCCCGGAAAATGGACTGCGAAGATTGCATGCACAGGGCGGCTCATGTGCCAGGAAAAATATTCGCCTGTGTGCATGGTACGTTTTTTGCCTTTATTGCGAGACAATGAATGTTTCAGCGACATGGATAGTACACACCGGGCATTGCATCAACAGGGTGGGGGCTCTGCTCATTCTGATGACAGGTATGGCCTGTTCTGTTGGTAACGTGCAGGCAAGAATATTCGGCGGATTTACGCTCTATGGAAAGGTTGTTGACTACGAATGCAATGGTATCGACGAAGTCGACAAATTCGGATTCCAGGTGGATTGGGATATCCCTACCATATTGTATGGTATTGTGTATTACTTCAGTGATCGTGCAAAAACGTATCCTGACGGCACCTTCCGGGTTGCTGTAAAAAGACGGAATCGCATAGCACTTCGTATCTCCAACGATACACTTGACAGGTATCACCTGGTAGGGCGCCCCAGCCCGATTGCGGGGGTATACCGTCAGGAATCGGGATTCCGGGATTATCTGCTCAGTAAAATGAATCGGAAAAATCCCGTTTTGTATTACGCGGAGAAGATTTCATCTGCGCGTCGAGATACCCGCCGTATACATCAGCGCGCAGAGTTACTGGAGGAGCCCTCGATAATAAACTCCCCGTACAATGACAGCTCCTGGTCCGGTTTATCTTATCGGATAAAGGAAAGCCTCGACGGAAACCACCACTGGACACTTGGGCTGTCCGTGGACAAAGACGAAGAGGGCGGGCTTATCGAGATTGAGTCCGGTGTATCGTCCTACAGTGGAAAACTGCCCACCACAGGGTACGCCAGGCAGGTCACCATTGACCTCGATCGCGCATTTGATGAACTGGATACGGTACGCAAGGAATACTATTTCAAGAGAGCTGGTGGTCAGAACTATGGACTGATGGTGATTGAGTTCAGCCTGAACACCCCGGACGGTCCGGCTTTCAATATTTATTATGATTACATTAGTTCGGCAACATACAAGGGTATTGTCAAGCGTCCACGGTTACCGAAATATTCCTGTGGAGGAGCACTTTCTGTAGCGCCGGACGGGTACTACAGCAACTTCCCTGAATACAAGCAAGACAGTCTCAGACCGGACCCCGGGTCATATGCAAAAAGCCTTGCCGAGAAAGCAATGCCACGTTATATCATGCGTTCTCGTATAGAAGAAAATCTCACTAAAGAGTTGTTTGACCAGGTTATGGCTATGAGGCCAACGATTCCGCGTGAGTACTGCCGATCAATTATATTGAGATCCAATGTCACGTCAGAAATGTTGGATGAGCTACTTAAAATATCAGCCCCCGACAAAAACAAACCTGTTGGGTGTTCAAAAGATATCGAGTTGGTTACAAAGAATGTGAAGTTGTCCCCAGCAACCCAGAAAAGATTACTTAAACGCGCGCTTGAACGGAATAGGGCGACATACAGTACAGTGAAGTGGCTTGCAGAGAACCCGGCGCTCACCAACGAGTTGCAGAATAAAATGCTGAAGCTTCACTGGACTGTGGTGCGACGACTGGCCAAAAACACCGGTCTCGATAAAGATGTGCAACTCAAAATGGCGAAACGACTTAATCCCCCAGATCCTTCGTTTGAGCCGCTGATTTCAAATGCAGGGCTTGTCGAAGAAGCACAATTAGAGATTGTGGAACACATCAGGGGGTATCCGGATAAATTAATGTTGTTAATGGAAAATCCTGCTGTAACCACTGAAACACTTGACTATATCTATGAGGTTGTGAGGGCGAACACCAGGCATGAACAAAAGGAATTCGACGTCCTTGATTACATTGTTGCGCACCCGAATGTAAGCGAAAAGACGTTACGTAAATTGTCGAATAACGAAGATGGGATTATAAGTGCTGCGGCAAAAACCCGGCTTGATCACGGTATTGTGTTATATCCGGCCGGGTACCCGGAATTAACAGCACAGCAAATAAAGCAGAGAGAATTACTTGCCAGGAGGCTCACCGAAAAAGGCGTAGCTGAAAGAGACCGTAAACTGGCTGAAAGAGACCGTAAGCTGAAGGAGCGAATTGAAAAAAATCGAACTGCCAATATCATAGTAAATAAACCGGATGGCATCGCTCCATTACTTACGGGATTGAGCTATGGTGATAATGATGCGGATGGTATTCCGGATTATGCGGACTTTAAATCCACAATCCATTTTCGACCCCTGATACTGAGAGTTCCGGATAAGTTTAAAGTAAAGCACACAACACTCAAAGTGAAGTATTCGGCCTCACCGCCATTGGGATTGAAGCGCCTGGAAGGCACGGATTCGGAGCATGATTATTATATGCCGCCAGGTACAGCACGAATCTGGACAAAAAAATCATCACAACAGCGAGATCCGAGACCGGTGGACAAGGGTGGTGATTTTGTTGATTCAGATAGCGCCTATCCATTGGAACTGTTTACGATAAATAACACGAAGAAAGGTCGAATATTCACGTTGTATATAGAACGTGTAAGGGGTGGTGATGGATTTATCGACGTAGAAATGGAAGGGCAGTAGGCATCTGGCCAATTTTAACACAGTCATACGTTACCGGTGCGACGTTGGGTATGGATGGACCACTAGCCTCCAACCAGTGGTATCAGTCTTAAAAAAACCACAACAGTATTCGAGGTGATAAAAATAACATCATCGAGTTCCGTCAGCCGCCTGCCCCGATATGATAGCCTGGTAGAAAGCTGGCTGTTTTTGGCTCAGGTATTCCCGTTCCTGTTCGGTGAGTTTGTCAAGCTTCCTTGTGACATACTTAAAGGTTGATTCGACAGTTTTATCCCCCTCGAACTTTAACAGGAACTCCAGGGCGGTCGTTAATTCAGTATGGCCATCAGCGTGATGGCCGACACTTAACCGTTTTCCGGATAGTATCGTCTTGATTCTCCGGGACAGGGCCGGTATCGCTTCATCGCCACAATGTTCGACGATTATTAACACGGCCTGGTGTTTTTCTCTGTATTTCCTGTCAAGCAAAGCATCTATATATAGTTGGTTTCCTTCGTCACCCAAAATGACAGCAATTGCGAAAAGAGCATCTGACTGGACCTCACCCGATTTGTGGTGAAGATAGGGCTTGATTACCTCCACTGAATCCTTGTTACCCACTTTCTTTATCGAGATCATTGCGACCAAAAGTTCGTGAGAAGAGGGTGAGTTTCGTAGTACGTTCTCTATTAATGGCCGGATCTTTTTAGATCGGCTGGTGTAAATAACATCCAGTGCCATACGTCTAACGTGCTTGCTAACATCCTCAAGAAATGGTTTCAGTCGGTGTAAGCCATCAACGCCGGGTGGTATTGCATAAAGCAGTTGGCATGTTCGTTTTTCGTCTAATTTATTTTCCAGCAAGCGATTGATTATTCGTTCCGGAATCTGATTGTCCCGAGTTGTTATATAAAGCTGGCGTAAAAAGATAGCAGCCAGGTTAACGGCATCCTTATTCAATCCATTATTTAGAATATAGAACAGATCTTCCAGTAAATCAGTGTCATCCAGCATTTCCCGGTCGCTGTCATCGACGTTCCATATTGTGTATCTCCGCATTCTTTCGACCAGCGGTAATATGTCATCCGGAAACAAATCGCCTTCATTAAAGCGTTTTGTTTTAGGATACGCCTTGAAGCGTTCGATGCAGTCGCGTAGTGCTTTATTGATTTGTCTTGTCATTGGTAAATGTTGGCTGGCTGTAGTGAGTATTTAAAATAAGGGGTGCCGGACTAATCCGTGCTCCTCGAGATACCTTTTATATTTTCATCTGTCTGCTGAAAATAGAGCTTCCCGTGTCCGTCGGGCCCAGGCGCACCGATCAACAGAGATCTTTTTCCGATAGCGACAGCGGCGCCAAAGTTTTCATATGCCGTATCTATGGCCGGCGATAATTCCTCGACGTAAGTCCATCGATCTCCGTTTTTCCGAAAAATATAGGCGCGACCGGCTTTTTGCATTTTTCCGGTATGTCCCGCGACGTCCAGTGCGCCGACAAGAATGCGGTTGTCCGAAAACGATACGGCTGTACCAAATTCGCCCAGTTTTCCTGCATTAAACCGGCTGTCAAGTTTCTGTGTTTGTACCCACTTTCCACCATCGAATTTGAATACGTAAGTAGAACCCGCTTGCACCCACCTGTTCGCATCACCAAGATTGTCGAGCGGATTGCCGATTACTACGTAATCACCCGACAGGTCTATCGTCGATCCGTAGGCATTGAAAGAGCGCCCTTTGCCTGCAATATCATCCGGTACCAGTTCCTGGTATTTGTTCCATCTTCCATTCACCTTCCTGAAGGCATAGACCGTTCCGATGGGCCTGTCCGGGCGCCTGGCGCCCACCATGGCCCATTCATCACCCAAAGCGACAGATTTGCATTTTGCGGTTATGAGTTTGCTTTCTTCCACCCAGTGTCCCTGTTTTTTTCTGAACAGGTAGGCACCTCCCCCGGAGGTGTTGGCGGGGCTCATGATAGTGTTTTCATTCCGGTAAACGCCAGTCGCGCAGACCAGCGATTGCTGGTTATGGATGGCGACGTCTACACCAAACTTCATTCTCGCCCGGACATCGCTGGCAAACAGCTTTCCTTCCCTGTTCCAGTTATTTCCAATCCTTCGGAAAATATACGCGGCTCCGATATCTTTCAGCTCGGTTGAGTGTTTGACAGCCTGTACAAGCTGGTAGGCCTCGTTTTTGGATAATTCCGGGAAATCTTCACGAAAGCCATCTGTCAGACCGGTGAATTTTTTCGTCGTGTGTCCGTACACGTTGAGATAGCCTTTGTTGAAAAGTTTCTCGATCAAGCCTTTGGCCTGGAATTTTTCTCCGAGGCCGCGAGACGGGAAATAGTCGGGTAATAGCGGGCCTTTATCATCATCAAGTGGTGCGCCAACGATGGCATACTCACTGTGTATATCGACAGACGCGCCAAACCAGTCATGGGCTTTCAATGCAATGGGTTTGTCTCCCGTTAATCGGGTCACAGGGGACCATGTCCCGCCTGCATATCGATATATCGTGGCCGCACCTGCTTCCGACGAACTGTACCAGCCCTTGACTCTGGACAACATTTCGCCGCTGATCGCGTAGTCTTCATAGAGGCTTACTGACTTTCCCCGGAATGTGCGTGGGTTGCCGTCATTATGCTGCAATGAGGTCAGTGCAGTTTTCCGTACGGGATTACTGGTTCTGTCGGCGCTTGTCCGGTTTTCTCGCCGGGGGGCGTATCGAGGGGGAAGAGATGTATTTTCACTCTGTACTGCCCCATCCTGCATCGTCGTGATACCAGATCGGCCGGGCAATTTGTTCTTCAGGAAATACGGCGTAATTCGGGGATATTTCTCTTGAAGTTTTGTCACTATGTAGGCGCGCGCCCTCGCAGCCGATTCGTCCGTCTGCGACTGTGCCGTCAACTCCCGGAAGATATCAAGGCGCAATCCGCGTCCCAGATGGGACGGCTTATTCTTCTCTGCCCATAGCGTGTTCTCGCAACTTGCGAACAATGCGGCTAAATAGGCATTGCGTAGCAGGGCGGCGCTTTGTCCACCGTCACTAAACTTGTGTTTGGAAGAGAGCCCCTTCAATTTTCCGGCGTATTTCTTGACAAGATAACGATTTACGTTGATCAAGTATGAGAAATCATCCGAAAATGCGGTTTCCGGGATCCTGTCCATGGCGTCCGCAGCCAGAAATTTCCAGTTGTCATCGGGCGAGTTTCTGGCGACATATTCAAACCACATATTGGCGTGTGTGTGTTGCTGAACGGCCCGGGTTCTCATGACATAGCCGAGGTAGGTGGTAGCCGCATCTAAGCTGGCGTCCAGGTACACGGCGGTTGAGTATTCATCGAAGGCTGCACGGAGACTGTCAGTCGATTGTTGCTCCGGCGTGCCGTCATCCATGTCATGATGTACGGTCGGAAGCCCGAATTGCCGTCCGATATAGTTGAACTGACTAAGCTGCCGGCCAAGATAGAAATGGTATTCAGACTCGCGGTTATACCATTTCCCGTTGAGCAAGAGCTTTCTGTCCGGCGGCGACCATTGTGGGCGGATTACCTGGACCATCATTTCCCGCTGCCGCATGCTATAAGCGGGGAGCTCTATGTCCTCGGCCTTGTCTACAGAAACAATTCCGACAAGATTATCATCGGCTTTGTCGATATAGTGTCCGGCAACCAACGCGTTGTAAAGTCCTTCGGGGTCGGGAGAAATGTCGTCGAGTCTGTCCGGGGTAATCGGTCGAGCGTTTAGCAAGCGTTCTACAATGCCAACAAGTATGGCGTTCTCGGAGTTCAGCAGGACTCGTTCAAGATGGCGGTAAGCCTCTTCCTCCTGCTTTTTCCGAAGCAGGCAGAATGCCAACGCGACTCGTGCCTCATGGTAGGATGGATTAACCGATACAGCCGCCCGGAATTCCCTTATCGCCCTATCGAGATCCGGGTGCTGGTTTTTCCCCCAATAGAGGGAAGGGAAGGACCAGGTTACGCCGTTCCTGCGCATACTTGGGCCTTTGCCAAAGTTGGCGGCTTTGACCCCTTGCTGAAAGAGCGGTATGGCGCGAATGCGATCGGCGTCGCTCACATGCTCCGTTTTAGTGCGTATGGTTTCGTCGATGACGCTATCCAGCGTCCTGTAAATATCACGCCAAGTGGCTCCCGTTATTGTTCGGGATACGCGTCTGGAACCAATAAGATCAAGGTACAGATACAGGATTATCCGGGTATTTGAACCGTGCTCGGACAATTGATATCGCCCATGTACATAGAGCGGTGTTGTCGGGCGGTCCAGCCGCCTGGTTTCGTTGGCATATTGAAGACGCTTTAGATGTGCCTCCAGTACAAGTGGATAAACCCGGGAGCGATTCAGCACGTCGAATCCGGTCTTGTCCAGATAGTGATTGATCAGGTATTCCCGGACCTCGGCACCGCGCCCGGCGCCCAGCCGGTTCCGGCTGATGTTGATAAAATTTCCGATACCAATGGTGCGTTTTGTCTTATTCTCTTCACGTGCAAGGTTGGAGTTGCCTATTACAGAATGGATAAACCGGTCAAGTTGCTCGACCAACATCGGAATGTCGCCCATCGAATAGAGTCGGCGTGTACTTCCAATGATACGACCGGTGTCACTATCGATGACTTTCAGTGCGACAGATGATGCCCTATCTGCATTTAGCAGCGTTCCGGTGACGATATATTGGGATGCAGGAATCTTGTCGAGCGCCAGGTTCCCGCTATTAGGCGAGGGTTGCTGTAAAGGCAGTGCTTTCTCGCCAAATACATCCAGTATCAGCGAACGGTCCAGCAGTTTCAGTTTGTCCGATTTGCCAAGTTGGATACTCAGCATTTCAGAAAGATTGGCCGCCACCATGACCCAGCGTGAGTTCTGTATGGCCGGGGTAAAAGCATAGAACGCAATGTTGGGCACCGCCGGACCGGCCTGGTCAGCGTACGAAGGTGAGGAGGGTAGCAGGGCGATCAGCCCCAAAACTGCTATCCGGAAAACTTGCACGAGCGTCGCGCCTATTCCAGGCGAACGAGTTTTTGTATCATGCGTTCAGCTATTGCCGCTGCCGCTTTTTGCAGCGCCTTCTTGGCGGCGATTTGTTCCGTCACATCGACCTCAACTTCCATCTGCCGGTCTACGGCAAGGATCTCCGCCGTTTTGCGGTCGATGGCTTTAACTTCCAGCCGTGCTTTTACGCTGATAATGTTCCCGTGGCGCATGGCGAATTCACTGAATCCCTCACCCTTTATCAGAATGTCTGCATTTTTTGCCCTGGCTGTGCCTGTGTCCAGCACCTTGTAACCAACGTCCTTGAAAAAGATTGCCATCTCTGTTTCCGCTGCCGGATCAATGGAAGCCCTGCCGATATGGCGTTCGCTGATATCAATGGCAACAGAAGCCCGGTCCCTGGTTCCGAACTGCGTTCTCAACGCAGCAAGACGATCCTTCCGTGAAACACCTTTGATGACCAGTTTATCGGCGTTATTGACAATGTCTGCCGCGACTTTTCCGGATAAGGTTTCGACAAGTGTCATCAGGTCATCACTGACCTTGCCTTGCACTTTTTCGCCAAATACGCGGCTGGTTTCGGTGCCGACGATCTTTGCCACGATAATCAGATTATCATCCAGTTCGAACAGGCTTCCGGTCACCAGTACTTTGGCCCCGGTCAGATGACCAATCTGTATTGCCTGCCGGGAACTGACCATTCCGGACAGGTTTAATTCCGCTTCGTCGATCAGCTTGTCTATTTCCTCGCGGTCAACAAGTTCGATGGCCGGGTTGGCAGCAAGTGTGGCAAACAGAACGTTACTGACTTTCTGGCCATATCCACTCAGGCGCTGCCCGTGCACCTTGAAAGGTAATATAGCCGTTGGATAACTGTCTGATGTTGCTCCCGCTTGCACAGTAGCCGGGCTGGAAATAACAGAGAGCAGGCCGATTAACAGGATTGTCATTAGTGGTGTTTTCATTGCGCGTCCTCAATAACGTCCGTGTGCTGTATATGACTCAACAGGGCATCGAAAAGAAACCGCGGTGCGGGTCCGGTATTCCATTTATCTACAATGGCAAAACCGGCAAATACGAACTTGCCCTTGCCAAAGCCAATTTCCATCCAGGGCCAGCCGGTATCATCTGTTCCAACTTTACCCACGACACTATTCCGGTCGCTGACCAGCCGGATTGACGAAGAGGTGACTTTTCCGTCCGGCGGCCATGAAGAGCTGTCGAGTCTTCCATCCAGACTCCCGATAATATCCTGCCGTTTCAGCGTCACGGTATTTGGCTGGACGAATTGTTTGCGTAAAAATGCATTAAGGGGGAATTCCCCGTTTGCAGGCGCCAGGCAAAGTACCGAAACCCCCGACGCAGCGAGTCGTAGAAGCATGTCAGACAGCCCCCGATAGTGACTGATCGGTGTGCCTTCCCCCACGATCAAGATCCTGCCGGTAAATTCGCTGACTGAGTCCAGGCCCCGAATCCGCTTAAAGGGGATATTGGCTGATTCAAATACCGCGGCCGTTTTCCCCTCCGGGTCGAACAAAGTTATCCCCATAGCGGCCAACCATTTCTTTTTCTGAATAAATGGATCCGTACTAAACAGACGGACAGTCCGTGTTATCTGTGCGCCGGGTTGTTCCGAGCCATCTTCAGTTATATCAATCTGTAACACCGCATCAAGGACCACGCCGTCATTTACTTTTGGTGGGTAGATGGACACAGAAAATCGTGTTTCATTTCCACGTGGTATCGAGATTTTCTTCTGTTGCCTGAAAATCGATCGTCCCCGGGCGGTTAGCTGCCATCGTAGGGTGCCGTTCAGTGAATGATCTGAGGTTATCAGAACGTTAAAGCTGGATCGTTCACCGGCAAATACCGCGGACCACTTGTCTGTTAAGGTTAGGTGGACAGGATTGGCGATCGACTGAAATGAGACTACCATCATGCAGATGGCTAGAGACACTATCAGGAGAAATTTCGCCGGTGATCTGCCTAGCGTAGTTCTTGTCCGCGCCGGAGTTGTAAGTTCGAACAAGGTCATATAGCTAACCAGAAGAAAGGAAGGGCATTATGGGGATTTGTCCGACTCACATCCCCTGGTCTGCTTGAAAAAACCAGTGCATGAGATGAATACTATCCTGGGTTCTTCCAAGTGCGTATATCGGCGTCCGTCAGTGTCCCTTTAATAATGGGTAAATGAGAAATTATCACGCGGGTTGCTGAGAGCGATTTAATATACCGTGCAGTAATATGATTTCAGCAGGAATCGATACTTATTAGGTTCATTGCTCTGATAGTCATGGCGCCGTATTGAACATCGTGTGTGACTTTTGACGGGATCAGTAGTGCATTATTGTCCTGCATTGTGGTGCAATGTGTGAAACGGGCGCCCCCACAAGTGCTTGATTTTTAAAAGAGCGGTAGCTGCAGGGGCTGGCTCATAATCTGAAGGTCATTTGTGGGGATCTACCCATCGTTAATGGCTTGCTCGATTTCCTGGATGTCAGAAATGATTCTGTCAAATGGCAGTGGATCACCATACATCATCCCTGCGCTCAACATTTTTTCGTAATCTGTTCGAAGCGCTTTGATGAGCTGATCACCGGGTATCAGATGCAGGTCGGTCGTCAGGCAGGTATCATAGTTGGCATAGGACGTATTGAAAAACACCTGCTTGTGCCGGACGACATCTTCAAAAAGCCCCCTGTTATTGAGCGCAGTCTTCCCTGAAGCATGACGGGCGAGCATCCTCAAGTCATACCAGTGCCGGGATAGCCGGTTCGCGTGGGCTTTGATTTGCTTGCGGTGACATTCGACATGAATGAGTGTCGCCTTTTCCCAGAATGTTCGTTCCGGTGAAAGTACAACAATCTCTCCTGAAGGGAGATCGAGGCCGGTTACCAACTTCGATATATCGGGAGAGATGATATGCCGCTCATTGGGGTCGATGACGTTGCGGCCACCCAGTTCAACCAGAATACTGCTTTTCAGATAGGTATCACTGCCTTCGATGGCAGAGGGATACTGAATCCAGATCCTTTCTCCATCATCAGACACTTCGACGCCATAGTTTTCCGTATTGGGCAGGACCTGCAGTTGAGCCTTTACATAAGGAACAACGACATCATTCGCATACTGGAGTACATAACCCTTCAGGCGATCACCGAACTTTTTAACAGCGTTCTTGCTGGCATCTTCTGCAAACGGATCGAAGGTATCGTTAAAAGCCCGATAGTCGAGGGTAATATCAACGTCCTCAGAGAAGCGCTCAATGATGCCGTAGACTTTTGACAGGGATGTGCCACCTTTGAATGCCATAGGATGGGCATCAGGCAGGGAAAAAAGGGTCTGCAATGTCCAACAGACCCACACATCTTTTTCCAGTACCGTGGCCTGTTGTCCCAGTTGCGCTGCAGCGGTCTGAAGGATCTCTTTCCGATCTTCATCGGGTAGATGGAGGAATTGCTCAGGCATGGGCTGCGTTGCCATGCTTTGCCAATGCCTCTGCCATCCAGGCGGGCAGGTCGGTATTTTTCAGGGTTTCAAATTCCTCCGCTGTCAGGCCTGCTCGGATGGCGCTGATCACACTGGCATTCAAGTTGTTTTTCCCCAGATACCATAAGGCCGATAGCGCCAGGCCAGGCCGCTTGCCGGCCAGCAGGAGTTTCCGGCGACTGACGTGTCTTAGCCTGACCGTAAGGTTACCAATCTTGAGTTCCCGGGACGGCCCACTGGTATAGAAGACCGGCAAAGTCGGAACCTGGGTGGTCAGTTTGAATCGTCGCGCTGCTTCCGCGCCGTGAACCTGAATGGTTTCACCATGATCTCTGGCCATGACTTCCACGACCCTGGAGGCGTCAGGCATCACGCTACCGATGAACCGGTTTTCCCTGGGGCGCACGAATACACCCCGGGCGATACGCTGGATTACACCCTCATCGACAAGGCGGGACAGTGTTTTGTCCACGGACGCACGGGAACCCAGTTTGAGGAGTCGTGTATTGGTAAACGGCTCACCCCGCCGGACTCGTAGTACATGCTTACGGATTGTTTCGGCTGTAGACATGGTCTTCCTGTGTCTCTGTTACTGTCAGAAAACATAGCATATCTTCGGACGCTATTCAAGGTGATAAAGCTCCCCGGTTCAGTGCCATTCAGTATGATTCACGCGCTTCGTGGCCGGTTGCTTTGGGTAAATGCCGTGCGTGACTTTTGACGGGATCAGTGATGCATTGTCCTGCACTGTGGTGCAACGTGAGCAACGGGCGCCCCACAAGTGCTTGATTTTAAAAGAGCGGTAGCTGCCGAGGCTGGCTCATAACCCGAAGGTCGTGGGTTCAAATCCTGCCCCCGCTACCAATTTTAAAAGCTCAAGTGAGTCAATCACTTGGGCTTTTTTCGTTTCTGGTTCCGGGGTGATGGGAAAGTAGGCTGTCTTTCAGACTTTGGGTAAAGGCGCGGTGTCGAATCGATCCGTCACTGCGGTGATGTGCGCCAGGCCAATCAACTGGAGAAGTGGCTGGAGGTTTTGTTGACTGAATACCAGGATTACATTCTCGATATCAACCAGGACATTGCACAGCTTTGGGGGCGGCTCCGGGCGTCGCATCCAGAAAATGCACTGGACAAGCAAATTGCCGCCACGGCGCTGATTTATGAATTGACGGTGGTCACACGTAACCACAAGGATTTCGTTAAGACCGGTGTGCGTGTGCTGAACCCATTCACAGAGTAGATAGTGAGTTTGGCTGTTAGAAGTTGTTCAGGAAACAACGCAGTCGTTAACCGGTTGCTACTCGGCTGACCAGCTATTTCAACTATTACCATCACTGGCGCACACATCTCTGTTTGTAAATCAATTTTCATGAAAATAAACATTATATAAGCGAATTTCGTGGACAATAATCGTTTTTCATGAAATGATGCTCCAAGCGTAAATTAATCGAAATTCATGGAAACATCAGAATATAATCAAAATTCACGATCTGTAACCGTTTTTCAGGCTTTCCCGGTGCTGGAAGAGGGCGCAACGCTTGCAGGCTATTCAGCGCTGATCGAAGGTCATGGCCTGTCCGTGCCTGCGCCTGATTTTCTGTGTGCTATTGGAACCAGGCATAAGAGATACGACAAAGGACGATGGCGCATTTTTACGCCAAGGCACAAGCCTGGCGATAGCCTGTATGGACACCTGATATTTGCCCTGAAGTATGAAGGTATTGAGCTGGGTTTGCTCAAAGCCTTGTTTGAGCAAATAGAGCCGGAAATGATTGTCGATATCGTTCGCTCGGAACCAACGGGTGCTTATAGCCGAAGAATTTGGTTTTTGTACGAATGGCTTTGCAACAAAACACTTGATGTCGAGGATGCAGCGCAAGGTAACTTTGTTCCGCTTATCAATGACGCCCTTCAATACCCAGGGCCATCTCATGTTTCCCGCCGTCATCGTGTCCGCAATAACTTGCCCGGTACGCGCGCGTTCTGTCCCTTAATCAGAAGGACAGAAAAGCTGGATCACTTTATTGCGCTTAATTTGTCACAAGCGGCCATTGATCATATAGGAAAAACGCATGCTGATCTCTTAAGCAGAGCGGCGACTTTTCTATTGCTGAAAGACTCAAAGGCATCCTACACGATTGAAGGTGAAGCGCCTCCGCATAACCGCATTGAGCGGTGGGGAAAGATCATCGGTGAAGCAGGGCAGCGCAAACTTAGTATTGAAGATCTGGGGTCTCTTCAGCGTGTAGTTATTGCCGACAATAGATTTGTTATGCCCGGATGCCGCGTTGAGGGGGGCTTTGTCGGTGATCATGATCGCGCGACGGGAATGCCGATGCCTGTTCATATCTCGGCGCGCGCCGAGGATTTGGAAAGTTTGTTGTCCGGTTTGATCGAAACCTGCCAGCTCCTTGGTGAGAGTGATTATGATCCTGTGCTTATGGCCACGCTGATAGCGTTTGGATTCGTTTTTATCCATCCGTTCGAGGATGGCAATGGCCGTATCCATCGCTATTTATTTCATCACGTCCTGGCGGAAAAGGGTTTTGTTCCCAAAGGTCTGGTGTTTCCAGTTTCTGCCGTCATTCTGGAGCGCATTGATGATTACAGGCAAACGCTGGAACATTACTCAAAACCCCGGCTTGATTTCATTAAGTGGCGACCGACCGACAAAGGGAATGTTGAAATATTGAACGAGACAATCGATCTGTATCGCTATTTTGATGCTACCCGGCAGGCTGAGTTTTTCTTTGAATGCGTAGAAGAAACCGTGAATAAAACCTTGCCTGATGAAGTGAGCTATCTGGCGAAGTATGACCAGCTGAATGATTTCATCAAAAACTATATCGATATGCCGGATAAACTCGTTGATCTGCTGATCCGTTTTTTGGGGCAGAATAACGGCACGCTGTCAAAACGCGCTCGCGATAAAGAATTCAGCAAACTCACTGAAGATGAAGTGCAGGCCATTGAGCGTAAATATGAAGAAGTCTTTCATGGCGATGAGTAAGGAGACATCTTGAATGGCGCATTTAGACAGAATTTCGCCCTCAAAATCTATGAGAGAGCTTCGTCCTGAATGCTACACAGATACTGAAGATCACATTGTGGGCTGCTCTGCCTCTGGCCCGGTGTATAAAGAAGCTATCAATGATGGCCCTGAAAAATCTTTACCAATATATATATAGGCCCGGGGCGTTCACCATGGGCGACTCTGGCCACCTGTTAAATGTCTTGTTTATGGGTGTCAATTCCCAGTTCCAACTCTTCAGGCCAGTTTCAACCGGTCAGCAACAAAATCAATATCCTTGTCGCCGCGACCGCTGAGGTTAACCAGTATGCTTTGAGTGCTATCCAGTGTCTTCGCAAGTTTCATCGCATGGGCAACGGCGTGGGCACTTTCCAGTGCGGGGATAATACCTTCAAGGCGGGATAAATCCATAAAAGCATCGAGGCACTCTTTGTCGGTCGCTGTTTCGTATTGCACCCGATCAATATCTTTCAGATAGCAGTGCTGTGGGCCGACGCCGGGATAATCAAGGCCGGATGCGATGGAATAAACAGGCAGTGGTTCACCTTCACTATCCTGCAACAGATAACAACTGAAACCGTGGATGACGCCAGGTTGCCCCCGGGTCATGGTGGCAGCATGCTCATTCGTGTCCAGTCCCTTGCCTGATGGCTCAACACCGATCATTTGTACCTTGTCATCACCCAGAAAGGCAGTAAACAGCCCTATGGCATTACTGCCACCACCTACGCAGGCGACCAGATAATCGGGGAGGCTGTTTTCCATCTTTTGAAATTGTTCGCGAGCTTCAGTACCAACCACTGACTGGAAATCCCTGACCATCATCGGGAAGGGGTGAGGGCCAACAACAGAACCGATGGCATAGAAGGAATTAACCGGGTCTTGCAGGTAAGCTTCAAAGGCACTGTCAACGGCATCCTTCAAGGTTCGGGTGCCACGACTGACCGGAACGAGATCGGCGCCGAGAATTTTCATACGGATAACATTCGGGTGTTCTTTTTCGACATCGATTTCACCCATGTGTATTTCACATTGGATACCCACCAGTGAGCAGGCTGTGGCCAGGGCAACACCGTGTTGACCGGCGCCTGTTTCTGCCAGCACTCTGGTTTTTCCCATGTGCTTGGCCAGCAGTGCTTCACCCAGGCAGTGGTTGATTTTGTGCGCGCCGGTATGGTTCAGGTCTTCGCGTTTCAGATAGATTCGGGCACCACCACATTTTTTACTGAGATTTTTTGCATGGTAGATCGGGCTGGGTCTTCCGGCAAAATGTTCTAACAGGTCAGCCAGTTCATTTTTGAATGCGTCAGTATCCTTGATTTCCAGGTAGGCATCATTGATGTCATCCATGATGGCTTTGAGTTCAGGTGGTAGTTGCTGGCCACCGTATTTACCAAAAAAACCACTGTCATCGGGCATGGGGAGGAAATCAGTATCACTCATGATGTACGGCCTCTTATTATTTAATTAGAGTTCTCAGGGGTATAGTAGGGGCAGGTTATCAAATTGTAAAAAGTGATTAAAGCCGGCTGAGGTGTTCTCAGCGCCCCCGGACCACCTGTTGCCGGGGTTTCAGGCTGTGCTAGACTGCTGAAAATAAAATATAAAGATACGGAGTTGTAACTGAATACTTTACGAAACAACCCTGCCATGTCCCTGTTCAGGGAAAGAATATACCGGGTGGTGGTTTTCCTGTTTTTGATAATGCTGGCCCCGGCCGCAGGTGCTGAGACGCATAAGCGGCTGGAAGTGGTCGTCATTCACTCCTACCACCAGGACTATCCCTGGACGGCTCTCCAGTATGAGGGCTTTACCAGCACGCTGTCCCGTGCCCTGCCTGAGTATGATATTAATTTCTCGGTTGAGTATCTCGATACCAAGCGGGTCAAGCCCAGCCCCCGGTATCTGCAAAAATTTCAGTCTTACCTGCAGGCCAAGCATGATGATGATCGACCCGATCTCATCTATGTCACTGATGATAATGCCACGAATTTTATTGTCGGAGCCGCTATACAATCCTTTCAGACGACACCCGTTGTTTTTTCCGGCGTCAATAATCTCTCTCTTGTAGAGAGGCTGGATCGACAACGCATGACCGGTGTATTCGAGCACAAGGGTATAGAACGCAGTATCAGGCTTATTCAGCAGATACGACCAGGGACGCAACGTATCATATTCCTGGGTGACGGTGGTCCCACCGATCAGGCTATCGGTGTCAGGATCAAGGAAGTTTCGCATCGCTATGCCGGGCTGGAAATTATCCACATCGGAAGACGTTCGCAAGATGACTTGCTGGAAGCACTGCACACGGCCGGACCGGGTGTCGTCATTATGACCACGATTGGTGGTGTACGTGATACAGAAGGGCGTGTGCTAAAACTTGATGAAATCATGAGCCTGATCACCAGAACGGGCCGCATGATACTCATCATGGAAGATGCTTATTTATTTCCCGGCGTGCTCGGTGGCTATGTCACCACAGCCCGGCTACAGGGTGAGACGGCAGCCGGGCTTGCAGCTCGCATTGTCCAGGGCGAGGCTGTTTCCCGTCTCGAGCCTGTCACAGAAAGTCCGGGTGAGCTTGTATTCGACTGGAATACATTACAGCACTTCGGTTTGCGACTGGATGATGATATTCGTGACATAGCAACAATCATCAACCAGCCGCTACCTTTTCTTGATCGCTATCCCCGCCTGGTGCGCTGGGCACTGGGTATTTTTATCGCTGTGACAGTCATCGTCATTGGTGTCTTCATTTTCATTAACCATCGGAAGAATCGCCTTATCGGGGAACAGACAACCGATAATCTGACTGGACTGCCTAATCGCACTCGCCTGTTACAGGATACCCTGGTGATGAGTGCGCCACGCTTCGCCGTGGTTGATATTAATAACTTCAAGGCGATCAATACGTTCTATGGTCTGGATACGGGGGATGCAGTACTGATCGCTGTTAGCCAGGAAATTACCCGTTTGCTTCCAGACGGAGTGCGGTTATACCGAATGGGGCGCGACCAGTTTGGCGTGTTGGCGGATTGTTCCCTGGGCTTCACCTCATTCAGGCAACTAATAGTAAAAATTATCGAGGCACTCAGGCAAAATCACCTGTCGATTGGCAAGCCGGAAATACACCTTACTGCAAGCGCCGGGATCAGCGGTCGTGAAAGTACATCGTTAATTGCCGGCGCCGAGCAGGCTCTGCTCATAGCCAGGGATCGAAACGAAAGTTATGCCGTCGATGAGGATGCACTGGAAGATGCCGAGCGCCAGAAACAGAATATTCTTTGGGCCAGCAAACTGAGTGCAGCACTGGCAACTGGCCGGATCAGGCCCTTCTTTCAGCCCATCATCCACAATGCCAGTGGTAAGCGGGAGAAATACGAGGCACTGGTGCGCCTGATTGACGATGACGGCAGTATCGTTACGCCGTTTTACTTTCTTGAAGCCGCCAAGCGTACGCGCCAGTACGCAATGCTGACCCGCACCATGATCGAACAGAGTCTTGTCATGCTGGGCAACCGGCCCATCAGTATCTCGCTCAATTTTACTGTGGAGGATATCCGTAACCACGAGACAGTTCGTTTCTTCAAGGACAAACTGAGCGAGTACAACGTTGCTGATCGCGTGGTGGTGGAACTGATTGAAAGCGAAGGAATAGAAAATTACGAAGAAGTCAGTCGTTTTATTGCCGAGATCAAGGCGCTGGGTTGCCGTGTCGCTATTGATGACTTCGGTACCGGCTATTCCAACTTTACACACCTCATGCACCTCAATGCGGATTATCTGAAGATAGACGGTTCTATTATCAAACGCATTAATGATGACAGGAACTCGGAGCTGGTCACTCGCACGCTGGTTGATTTTGCGCGCCGACTGGGCATGGAGACAGTTGCCGAGTATGTTCATTCACAGGCTGTACAGGACAAGGTAGTTGCCCTGGGTGTCGATTACTCACAGGGATTCTTTCTGGGTAAGCCCGAGCCTGAACTACCGGAATCCTGAATCGGTGGGAGAGGTGGCCCCGGAAGCGCCCGATAATAGTCTTTGAAGAGGATTGAACCTTGTCCCGGGACGGTACGACCCATTGTCAGTACAGGCAGATTTTACACAGGAGAAATCACAATGATTAAAATACACCGCAGTATCGAGCAATCCATCGGTCGATGGGTTTTTCTGGTCGCCACGTTGTTACTGACCACGGCTCTACAGGCAGCACAAGTCGGGATCG
>UOFM01000231.1_pt1 | contig 20580 bp, 22 predicted proteins | sample 1990071 | NCBI WGS metagenome assembly UOFM01 (sample SAMEA4728526, study PRJEB27164) | hydrothermal vent metagenome | biome: marine basaltic hydrothermal vent biome; feature: marine hydrothermal vent; material: mineral | place: Pacific Ocean | collected 2011-06-14/2011-07-23 | depth 1741 m
GAGCGTGGCAAACTGCTACACCGCCATCGAGCAGGGCCTGGAAGTGGTCCCTGTGCTCAACAAGATCGACCTGCCTTCGGCCGAGCCGGATCGCGTCAAGCAGGAGATAGAAGACATCATCGGTATCGATGCAACAGATGCCATTGAGGTCAGCGCCAAGACCGGTCTCGGTATCGAGGATCTGCTGGAACGACTGATTGAACAAATCCCGCCACCGCAGGGTGATGCCGAAGCGCCGTTGCAGGCGCTGATTATCGATTCATGGTTCGACAGTTATGTCGGTGTGATCTCGCTGGTGCGTGTCATGCAGGGCACACTGCCACGGCGCAAAAAAATCCGCATTATGTCGACCGGGCGCGATCATACGGCAGAGAAGGTGGGTGTCTTTACGCCACATCGCAAGGACAAGGAACAGCTGACCGCCGGTGATGTGGGTTATATCATTGCCGGAATCAAGGAGATCGATGGTGCACCGGTTGGCGACACCATCACCTTGACTGATCGTCCTGCCGAAGAAGTGCTGTCCGGTTTTCAGAAAGTACAGCCGCGCGTGTTTGCCGGTTTATACCCGGTCATATCGGATGATTACGAAGATCTGCGTGAAGCGTTGCAGAAACTGAGGCTCAATGATGCCTCGCTGCACTTCGAACCTGAGACCTCAACGGCACTGGGGTTTGGTTTCCGCTGTGGTTTCCTGGGCATGCTGCACATGGAGATCATCCAGGAACGATTGGAGCGTGAGTACGATATCGATCTGATTACCACGGCGCCAACGGTTATTTACCAGGTGCTGGACACCAAAGGCGAGGTACTGGAAATCGACAACCCGGCCAGTCTGCCGCCGGTCAACCAGATCGAGGAAGTCCGCGAACCGATTATTCTCGCCAACATCCTCGTGCCACAGGATTACCTGGGTGCCGTGATCGGCCTGTGCGTGGAAAAACGCGGTGTGCAGCGTAATATGCAGTATCTCGGCAGCCAGGTTTCTCTGAGTTACGAATTGCCGCTGAGTGAAGTGGTGCTGGATTTCTTTGATCGACTCAAATCGGTCAGCCGCGGTTATGCTTCTTTTGATTATACCTTTGAACGGTTTCAGTCAGCCTCGCTGGTTAAGCTGGATGTGCTCATTAACGGTGAGCGGGTTGATGCCCTGTCGGTGATCGTACACCGCGAGTTTGCCAACAGCCGGGGGCGTGACCTGGCAGAACGCATGAAGGAAATTATCCCGCGACAGATGTTCGATGTCGCCATACAGGCAGCCATCGGTTCACAGATTATTGCGCGTACCACAGTCAAGGCTTTGCGTAAAAATGTGACCGCCAAGTGTTACGGCGGCGATATCAGCCGCAAGCGCAAGTTGCTGGAAAAGCAGAAAGCCGGTAAAAAACGCATGAAACAATTCGGCAAGGTAGAGATTCCGCAGGAAGCCTTCCTCGCGGTTCTCCAGGTAGGGAAAAAATAATATGAACTTCGATTTTCCGGCCATACTGGTCTCGGCAACATTTATCACGGGGTTGATCTGGCTTGTTGACGCACTGTTGTGGGCGCCAAAGCGCCGGCAGAGCGCTGGGGAAGATGGCCAGAGTGTGCTCAAGGACCCCACCATCGTTGAGTATGCAAAATCCTTCTTCCCGGTTATTCTTGCTGTATTGTTGTTGCGCTCATTCCTGGTTGAGCCTTTCCGTATTCCTTCCGGCTCCATGATGCCGACCCTGCTGGTCGGGGACTTCATTCTGGTAAACAAGTTTGCCTATGGTATCCGCCTGCCGGTATTGAATCGCAAGGTGATTGATCTCGGTGAGCCACAGCGGGGTGACGTTATGGTGTTCCGTTTTCCCAAAGATCCTCGTGTTGATTACATCAAGCGCGTGGTGGGTTTGCCGGGTGATCACATTGTCTATCGCAACAAGACCCTGACCATCAATGACCAGAAAGTTGCGCAGATTCCCGCAGGTACCTATATTGGCAAGGGTTCCGGCCTGTCCATGTCGGGTGTCAGTGTACGCCGTGAGATACTGGGTAAGGTAGAGCACGAGATTCTGGTCGTACCCCGTATCAAGGGAGTAACGGCCGATGTGGTCGTTCCGGAAGGCCATTACTTTGTGATGGGCGATAACCGGGATAACAGTAATGACAGCCGATACTGGGGATTTGTGCCGGACCGGAACCTGGTCGGCAAGGCATTCATGATCTGGATGAACTGGGATTCTGCGGCGGACGGCATAGCCTGGGACCGGATCGGGGACACCATTCGCTAGCACGTGGAGAACGACAATGAGGAAATGGCATCACCAACGCGGAATGACGGCAATTGGCTGGCTACTGGTGCTGGGCCTGATTGCATTCTTTACGCTGATTACCCTGCGCCTGGTTCCGATCTATCTGGAATATTCGAAGGTGGTGTCGGTTATGGAATCACTGGCCAACGAAAATGGTATCGGCAGCAAACCGCGTCGGGAAATCATCAGCCTGGTCACCAAGCGCTTTGATATGAATGACATACGCAAGGTCTCGCCGAAGCTTGTCAAACTGAGCAAGGACAAGAAAATGACACGGATATCCATTGAGTATGAACGCCGTGAGCACCTGGTGTCTAACATTGATGTTGTTGCCAGTTTCAGCAAACAGATTGAGATTCCGAGTCGTTGAACCGTCCACTGGACGGCCTGGCCCGTTCGTTAGGTTATGAATTCCGGCAACTGGAACTGCTGGAAGCCGCTGTTACCCACCGTAGTGTCGGTAGCCGTAATAACGAGCGCCTGGAATTCCTGGGCGATGCTGCGCTCGGTTTTGTGATTGCCGAATGGTTATTTGAAAAATTCAATGATGTCAGTGAAGGTCAGTTGAGCCGTCTGCGCGCCAGTCTCGTCAAGCGTGAAACCCTGGCTGAAGTCGCACGCGGACTGGAACTCGGTGACTACCTGCGGCTTGGCTCCGGTGAACTGAAAAGCGGTGGCTTTCGGCGTGACTCGATACTCGCTGATGCACTGGAAGCCATCCTTGGCGCCATCCTGCTGGACCGTGATTACGAGGCCTGTCATGCCTGCATCCACCGATTATTTAAGGACAAGATGGCCATGCTGTCTTCTTCTGATGAATTGAAAGATCCCAAAACCCTGCTTCAGGAACTGCTTCAATCACGCAAGCTCGGCCTGCCCGGCTACGAAGTCATATCCGTCAGTGGCAAGGCACATCAACAGCACTTCGTCGTCGAATGCCGGGTCAAAGATCTGGATGCATCTGTGAAGGGTGAAGGTGGCAACCGGCGCAGCGCAGAACAAGCCGCAGCACAACGTATGTTAAGCAAGGTGAATCCCGGTGACTGAATTTCGCAGTGGTTATGTGGCCCTGGTTGGTCGTCCCAACGTCGGCAAGTCAACCATCATGAATCATATGATCGGTCAGAAAATCAGTATAACCTCACGTCGCCCGCAAACCACTCGCCACCGCATCCTGGGCATCAAGACTGATGAGGATGTACAGATCGTCTTTGTCGATACCCCGGGCCTGCACGCCAAACAGCCGCGTGCCATGAACCGTTATTTAAACCGTGCCGCCACAGATAGTCTGAAGGATGTCGATGTTGTCGTGTTTGTTGTGGAGGGTACACGCTGGCAGGATGATGATGAGTGGGTACTGGAAAAACTCAAGCGTTTGTCCTGCCCGGTCATCGTCGCCATCAACAAGATTGATCGTGTTGAAGACAAGGAAACATTGCTCCCGTTTATGCAAAAACTGGCAGAGCAGGGGGATTTCTCCGCCATCATCCCGATCTGTGCCCGACGCAGTGAGCACCTTGACGATCTGGAAGCTGCTATTCGCAAACACCTTCCGGTATCCGCCCCGTTTTACCCTGAAGACCAGATTACTGACCGGAGTGAGCGTTTTCTCGCGGCTGAGCTGGTGCGTGAAAAGCTGTTCCGCAAACTGGGTGATGAAATTCCTTATGGCCTTACCGTTGAGATTGAACGTTTTAAGGATGAAGGCAAACTGTTTCACATTCACGCTCTGATCTGGGTCGAAAAAAGCAGCCAGAAGCCTATTGTTATCGGGCATAAGGGCGCGCTGCTCAAGGCCGTTGGCAAGGAGGCCCGTGAAGATATGCAGAAGGTCTTCGACCGGAAAGTTTTTCTGCAACTCTGGGTAAAGGTCAAGGAAGGCTGGGCGGACGATAATCGTGCGCTACGCAGTCTGGGCTACCAGGACAACTGATATGCGGGTCGAGCTGACCCCCGGTTTTGTATTGCACCAGCGGCCTTATCGGGAAACCAGTGCTTTGCTGGAGGTTTTTACCCCGACACATGGCCGCGTCGGGTTGGTGGCCCGTGGCGTGTATTCGCCAAAGTCACGTCGACGTGGTGAATTACAGGCTTTCCACGCCTTACGCCTGTCCTGGAATGAGCGTGGTGAGCTGGGTACACTGATCGAGGTTGAAGCAGACGGACCGGCGGTCAACCTGACCGGCACAGCGCTTTATAGTGCCTTTTACCTGAATGAATTGCTGGTGCGCCTGTTGATACGCCATGACCCGCATCCACCACTGTTTGAACGGTACAGACTGGCCCTGCAGGCATTGTCGGATCAGCCGGTCGGTCTTGAATTAACGTTGCGGCTGTTCGAAAAACAGCTCTTGCAGGAAACCGGTTATGGTCTGTTACTGGATGTGGAGTGCGAAACCGGTGAGCCGGTACAGGCTGACAGGTTTTACGATTACCGGCTGGAAGCCGGGCCGGTAGAGGTCGCTGAGGGTTCCGGAGAAGGGTTTCTGTTTCCCGGTTCCAGCCTGCTGGCACTGGCGCAGGAACAGAATATCGATGAAAAGGTATTACGGGATGCCAAACGCCTGATGCGGGCGGCGCTGTCTTTGTATCTTGGCGGGAAACCCCTGAAGTCACGCGAACTGTTCGTGAAAGTGTAGGCGAACGAACTTTTATCCCGGATCTGCTTGCTGATAGAATGCCGTGCATCCCGCAGATCGCCAATCATGTGTGACCACCAGGCGGTTGCTGAATCAAGGAGCCTCATCATGCGTAATATTCTGCTCGGCATTAATATCGATCACGTTGCCACCCTGCGTCAGGCGCGCGGCACCCGTTATCCCGACCCGGTACAGGCCGCCATCGAATCAGAGCAGGCGGGTGCTGACAGCATTACACTGCACCTGCGCGAGGATCGTCGCCATATCCAGGAACGCGATGTGGAGATGCTGAAAGAAGTACTGCAAACGCGCATGAACCTGGAGATGGCGATCACCGATGACATGCTGGCCATTGCATCGCGTATCAAGCCCGCCGACTGTTGCCTGGTACCGGAACGGCGCGAGGAACTGACAACCGAAGGTGGGCTGGACGTGGTGGGTCAGGTTGAACGAATGCAGGATGCCTGTGAACAATTGGCGGAAGCCGGTGTGCGGGTGTCACTGTTTATCGATGCTGATCCCGCACAGGTGGATGCCGCAAAAGCGGTGGGAGCACCCTGTATTGAAATACACACCGGGCACTTTGCTGATGCAGCAACACCGGAAGCCGCCGAGGCCGAACTGGAAAAAATCCGTGCAGCCGTTCAGTTAGGTGATGATATCGGTTTGCGTGTCAATGCCGGGCACGGATTGCATTATCATAATGTACGGCCGATTGCCTCGCTTCCAGCGGTGCGCGAGCTGAATATCGGTCACGCTATCATTGCCCGTGCGGTATTTACCGGCCTGGGCAATGCCGTACGGGAGATGAAGCAATTAATGCTTCTGGTCACTCACGGGCTTGATTAAACAGCATCGGGTTATGGTTTGTGGACTTGGCCGCGTACATGGCCTGATCCGCATGCCGCAGCAGAGTGGTCGGATCGTGCCCGTGATCGGGATACAGGGCTATGCCAATACTGGCGGAAATACTGATCTGTTTCCCGAGTATACTGAAGGGTTGCCTGAGTGCGCTGTCCAGTTTTCGTGCGGCTGCAAGGGCATCCTCTGAGCTCTTGATCTGTTCCAGTGAAACAATGAACTCATCACCACCAATCCGTAATACGGTATCCGACTGACGCATGGTATCGCGCAGGCGCTTCGCCACAGCCTGCAGCAGGCAGTCGCCGGTCTCATGGCCAAAGTCATCATTGACCGGTTTGAAATCATCGAGGTCGAGGTAGACCACGCCCAGTTTGCGCTGAAAGCGTTCTGCGCGGGCGATACCTGCAGTCAGGCAATCATTCAGCAGGGAACGGTTGGGCAGGTCGGTGAGCTCGTCGTGGCGTGCGGCGTGTGCCAGTTGTTCCTCTGCCCGTACCCGGTCACTCGCATTGCGTACCACAAGCGTGCACAGGTACTGGCCTGGCAACCGGGTTTGTGACAGTGAAACTTCTGCCGGGAAAGGTCCGCCATGCTTGTGTTTGCAGACAATGTGGTCCGTGTTAAAACCAATATGGTTATCTTTTGCAATGCGTGTCAATACACTGAGACGGTGCTTTTCCGTGCGACGGAAATGTGGGCACAGGAGATGCAGAACTGAAGTGCCCGTAATTTCCGCCTGTTTGTAGCCAAACAGTTTTTCGGCACCCTGATTAAAGATAACAATCCGGCAATCCTCATCGATGCAGATGATGGCTTCGTGGGTAATGTGCAAAAGGCGTACATAGCGGCCCGCTTGTCGGATCAGCCTTTCGGCAGCGGCATGATCGCCCTTCCCTGTGGATGACTTTCCCTGATGGCCAGCATGCTGGTTATCTTTATCAATCATCGAGTTATAATTCTTGCTGCATTGCTTGGGCAGCGAGCCACAGGCCCGTCTACTTTCAGGCTAGCATATAACGGCACCCGGGATTATTTTCGCTACCCGGAAATCCCCGCTTTCGGCCATAATGGCCGTTTTATACGAAGTGGCGAATTCCGCCTGACAGGAATGATGTATGGATTTTCCCCGTCTGGAACAGTTTATCGGTAGCACGCCACTGGTGTGCCTGCAGCGGTTGCCGGGTGACACCAGCAACCGGATTCTGGTCAAGCTGGAAGGTAACAACCCGGCCGGTTCGGTAAAAGACCGGCCGGCATTGAGCATGATTCAGCGTGCCGAAGAGCGCGGTGAAATCAAACCTGGTGATACGCTGATCGAGGCCACCAGTGGTAACACCGGCATTGCGCTGGCCATGGTGGCTGCCATGAAAGGTTACCGTATGGTCCTGATTATGCCGGACTACATGAGCAAGGAACGTCGCCAGGTCATGAAAGCCCTTGGCGCCGAGATTATTCTTGTCACGCGTGAGCAGAGTATGGAAGGTGCACGTGACCTCGCCGAGCAGATGGAAGCCGAAGGCAAAGGCAAAATGCTCGACCAGTTTTCCAACCCGGACAACCCGCGTGCCCACTATGAAACGACCGGGCCGGAAATCTGGAAAGACACACACCAGGGCATTACACACTTTGTCAGCGCAATGGGAACCACAGGTACCATCATGGGGACTTCGCGTTACCTCAAGGAACAGAATCCGGACGTACGTATAGTCGGAGTGCAGCCAAAACAGGGTGCTGCCATTCCCGGTATCCGGCGCTGGTCAAAGGAATACCTGCCGAGTATTTTTGAAGCCAGCCGGGTCGATGAAACCATTGAAGTGAGTCAGACGGCGGCAGAACAGACGACGCTGGCACTGGCCGCGCAGGAAGGTATCTTCTGTGGTATTTCTTCCGGTGGGGCGGTGGCAGCGGCTTTGCAACTCAGCAAGCAGGTCGAGCAGGCTGTTATCGTTGCCATTATCTGTGACCGGGGCGACCGTTACCTGTCAACCGGGGTGTTCCCGGGTTGATTCGCTGGCTCGGCGGCGCACTCCTGTGTCTGCTGTCGAGCCTGGCGGGTTCGGTCGAGCTGATTCGCATCGAACTGGGCAGTATCGAAGCACAGGGCTGGAAGGTGCAGGATGCTGTGCTGGTACTGGATCTGCACAGAGGTGAGCCACAACTGGCACTGTATGCTGCGCAGGCGCAGCTGGGCAAGCAGCAGCTGGATGGAATAAAACTCGATTGCCAGACGTTCTTTCTGTTAGATGACCGCATCGAGTGTACACAGGCACAGCTGGATTTTTCTTCCGGGTCTGTACAGGCTGCAGCCCTGCCGGCGTCTTTCTCCTGGCAATTTGCCAGCAGGCAACTGAAGGTTACCGTTGAGGGATTAATGCTGGCTGGTGGCAAGGCTGACCTCGATTTTTCCTATACCCCGCAAAACTGGGCACTGGGTATCAACCTTGAGCAGACAGGAGTTGCGGGACTGGCTGCATTGGCCAGACAATTTTCCATCGACGTTCCCGAGGCGGACTATCAGGGTGATGTCAGTGGTTCGTTGAAGGTAAAAGGCACCGCATCACGCGTTGATCAGATCGACTGGCAGCTGCGCAGTCAGAGGCTTGGTTACAACAATACTGATGGTGATCAGGCTGCAGAAGACCTGCAACTCTCCAGTTACGGGCGCGCACAGCAAAAGACGGGGACATGGCGGGTCAAAGCATCGCTGGTTGCACGGGAAGGGGTGTTATACAGCGATCCCCTGTACCTGGAGTTTACCCCGACACAACCCCTGAAACTGTCTGCCGAACTCGATTGGCAGGTGCAGAAGAAACGGCTTGTATTACAGCGTTTGTCATTTGATCAGCGCCAGCTGGCACGAGGTAACCTGTCAGCCAGCTGGCGACTGGAACAACCGGTAGTACTTGAAAGCCTGCAATTGCAACTCGACGAAGCTGTTCTGCCGGCGTTTTACGATACCTGGTTGCAACCCTGGCTGGCGGGCAGTGCAGCGGACAAGTGGCAGACGGCAGGACGCCTGAATGGATCGCTGACAATTGCCGGTGACACCCTGCAGGCCATGTATCTGGCGGTTAATGGTGTAACACTGCATGCGCAGGGTGATGTGTTTGGTATAACGGATCTGATCGGTGAGCTGTATTGGGGCGGCCAGGAAGAACGCCACGAATCAACACTGTCCTGGCAGAATGCCAACATTTACAAGCTGTCTTTTGGTCCGGCTGAACTTGCGCTGGAAACCTCGGGTCGCCGGCTGGCGTTAAGCCAGCCTCTGGTCGTCGATATGCTCGATGGCCAGCTCCATGTAGACAGCTTCGAACTGGCTCAGGATAAAGAGGGGTTTCGCTGGTTGCTGGATGGCCTGTTGACCCCGGTGTCGATGGATGCTTTCAGCCGTGCACTGGGCTGGACACCCTTGTCCGGCAAGCTGTCCGGGATGATCCCGGGGATGCGTTATGAAAAGGGCGAGCTGACACTGGGCGGGATCTTGCTGGTGCGGGCCTTTGATGGCGCTATTACCGTGCGGAACCTGAGTATCCGGCAACCGTTCGGTCTGGTCCCCGGACTGAGAGCGGATGTGCGCATCAAAGACCTGGATCTGGAGACATTGACCCGCACCTTTGATGTCGGGCGTATCGAAGGCCGGCTGGATGGCGAGATTAATCAGCTGTACATGCAGGCCTGGCAGACGGTCGCATTTGATGCCTGGTTTAAAACACCGGATGATGACCGCAGTCGCCATCGTATCAGCCAGCGTGCGGTGGATACGATTTCCAATATCGGTGGCGGGGGTGTCAGCGGCGCCGTATCACGTGGTCTGTTGAGGTTTCTTGAAGATTTCCCGTACCGGCGGCTGGGCATACGCTGCCGGCTGGAAAACGGCATCTGTCAAATGGGCGGTGTCGCCGACCTGCCATCCGGAAACGGTTACTATCTGGTACAGGGACGGATGTTGCCGCCACGACTTGATGTTATCGGTTATTCCCGTGAGGTAGACTGGTCATCATTACTTGATCGATTGCGTGCAGGCGGTGCACTGAAAACCGCGCCTTAGCACAGGATTGTTAATAACGCTTTAATTCCTGCTTCAATCAGGGTACAAGTGCTCTGGCTCCGGTTTCGCCGCCAGAGTGGAAACCCTCACATTTACCTGGATCGATATGACAAGCAGAACGCCACTCAACAATATTGCTGTGAATGATGCGCGAGAGCTTATGCGTAAATCAGTGCTGTTTCAGAAGCTGGACAACGATCAGCTGGATACTATTGTGAAGCATACGCAAGCCGCTGTGCTGCAAGATGGCCAGGTGCTGTTTGAACAGGAGCGTACGGCACGGGAAATCTTTATGCTTGAGTCGGGCCAGATCAAGTTGGCGCGGGTTTCTCCTGAAGGTCACGAAAAGGTCATTGACCTGATCTTGCCCGGTAGTACTTTTGCGGAAGCCATCATGTTTTCCCGGCAGCACCTGTACCCGGTAACGGCAACTGCCCTGCAGGCAAGCCGGGTACTGTGTTTTGACGCGAAGATCTATACCGATATTCTGCGTCATTCGACAGAAGCCTGTTTTGCCATCATGGCGCAGATGAGCTTCCGGTTACACTGGCAGATTGCCGAGATCGACCGTCTGACACTGCATAATGCGACATTTCGTGTGGTGGCCTACCTGCTCGACCAGGTGCCCAGTACAGATCGCGGTATATCCCGTGTGAAGTTGAATATTCCCAAGCATGTGGTTGCCTCTCGCCTCTCCATGACGCCGGAAACCCTGTCGCGGACCTTTTCGAAGCTGTGCCGCGACGAACTGATCGATATTGATGAAAATGGAATGGTGCTTAGAGATGTCGGGCAGCTGCGCCATTACGCCAAGGGTGGAAGTCTTTAAGGCTGGCATGCCTACCCGTCATTACGAGTACCTTACCCTTTCCGGGTCAAGGCATCGCAATGACGGTGTCTTTAGTGACTGGTGCCTTCCGAGCGAGTGATTTTGTTGAAGACGTTGTATTTCCCGACCGGTTTGCTCATGGGCAGGCGTTTGATCTCCTTGAGGGTGTCGGCATCGTAAACGATGATTGCACCGTCCTTTTCCCAGATACTCAGCAGGGCTTTTTTACCATCACGGGTGAATTCGATGTGTCCTGAGGTTTTGCCGGGGACGGGCCGCAGGGTTTTGACGATTTCCAGTGTTTTCTTGTCAATGACATGGACTTCATCACGGTGTGGTCCAACAAACACATCGACCCAGGCGTAGGGCGTGTTCTCGTGACTGCGCATGAAGAATCCGGGACCATCGGTTTTGATTTTTTTGATGGTTTTCCAGTTGCGCATATCAATAATCGTCACAATGCCTTCTTTCAGATTTGGCGTTGCCAGTATAGTAGTGTCCTTGTACTTCCAGGTGATACCGGACCCGAGGTGCGGCATGCCGGACAGGTCAATGTCGGCAATTTTGCGCCCGACCAGCAGGTTCACCACCTGACCGTTGCGGGCGTTGCGGGCGGCGCCGATCAGGTGTTCATAGGACTGATCGAAGAAAAAATCATCCAGGTAGTCGTCCAGACGGATACGTCGTATCGGGAAACGGCCGGTTTCAGCCAGGCCTTCTTTCATCTGGTAGTCGTGCATCAGGCCGTTGTAGACCGGTTCCGGGTTATCGGCATAGCTGATTTCCCAGACTTCCTTGAGGTCTTTCAGTGCCACTACAAAGCTTTGCCTGGGCGGGGCGGTGTACACGGCGCTGACCCGTGAGCTGTGACCAAAGTCGTCTTTGACATCGATGATTTTGATCAGGCTGAGGTCCCTGGCGTCCAGCAGCACCAGGGTGTGTGGCAGGTAATTCCCGACCATCACATAACGGTCATCAGCAGAGACTGCCGCATTGCGGGTATTGATACCGGCGCGCACTTCGGCGATAACTTCCAGCCGGTACATATCGTATTTTGTGATCCAGCCATCGCGCGAGGCGAAGTAGACATAACGTCCGGTGGAGGAGAACTTGGGGCCACCGTGCAGGGCAAAGCGCGATTTGAAGCGTTTGATGGGTTCCATGCGGTCACCATCGAGCACGGTGACGTGGTGGTCGCCGGATTCCACCACCAGAAACAGATTCAGCGGGTCGGCATCATAGACGGGTTTGTCAGACGGGCTTGCGTCTTTTGCAGCCGGGTACACAATATGGCTGGCACGGATTTCTTTTTCACCCCAGACCGGGGTTTGCTTCGGTGGCGTGTAAATGAAATCAACCAGTGTATCGATTTGTGCGGGCGTCAGCTTTTCCGCATAACCGGGCATCTGTGTGGCGGGCAGACCATCGGCAATGACCCCGGCGGCCTTGTTCCTGGGCAGTCGGTGCAGGTTTCCCGGCAGCAGGGCGGGACCCATGGCACCCAGTCGATCATCACCGTGACAACTGCCGCAGTGGGTGGCAAACAGTTTTTGCGTGCTTTCCGCCGGCGACAGACCGGGAAGCAGAAATATCAGCAGCGCAAGGCAGGCAGACAGGAATCCCTTCAACTCGCCCGCCTTATGGTACGCACGTTGAGTTCTGCGGGTTCCGGTTTGTCGGCAGCATAGTCCGCTTCGGTGATGCCCAGCTCCTCATCATCCAGATAGCAGGCCGGATCTTCCCACCAGGGATCGCCGGTCAGCTGAAAGGCGCGCACACGGGTGTTGCCGCCACAAATTGCCTGGTAGTGGCATACCCGACAGCGCCCTTTCAGTGGTCGTGGTGAGCGTTTCAGCCCGTCCATCAACGGGTCACTACGATCCTGCCAGATATCGGAAAACCGCCTTTCTTTCACATTACCCAGGTTGTAGTTCCACCAGAAGGTGTCGGGGTGCACATTGCCGAGATTGTCGATATTGGCAATATTGACCCCCGATGAATTACCGCCCCACTGCACCAGGCGCCTGTACATATAGTCATACTGTTCCGGCCGGTTGCGTTTCACCCACTGCAGCAGGTAGACCCCGTCTGCATCATTGTTACCGGTGACATATTCTGTCTGGCGGCCAGCCTGGATATCCTCCTGGCAACGGTCAAACAGCAGGTCCATGACCTGGCGGCTGGTTGTGTGGACGACATCCGAACGTCGGTTGCGGTTACCACGCCCGCTATAGTTCAGGTGCGAGACATACAACTTGTCGACCTGTTCCTCGCGCATGACATCCAGCAGCTGAGGCAGCTCGTGGGCATTGTCCTGGGTCGGGGTAAAGCGCATACCCACTTTGATACCGGCATCGCGACACAGCCGGATGGCGTGCATGGAGGCATCAAAGGCTCCTTCCTTTTGACGGAAGTTGTCGTGTGTTTCACGAATACCGTCGATACTGATACCAACATAGTCGTAGTTCATGGCTGCAATACTGGCGATATTGTCTTCATTGATCAGGGTGCCATTTGTCGACAGGCCAACGTAAAAGCCTTTTTCGTTTGCACGTTGTGAGATATCGAAAATATCCGGGCGTAGCAGGGGTTCACCGCCTGACAGGATCAGCACCGGGACACTAAAGTCACGCAGGTCGTCCATTACATCAAAGACTTCTGCTGTGGACAGTTCGCCGGGGAAATCGATGTCGGCCGATATGGAATAGCAGTGCTTGCAGGTCAGGTTACAGCGGCGCACCAGATTCCAGATCACCACCGGCCCCGGCGGCTGGCGTGAGATCGGGTTGTCCAGCGGCTGATCGAGTTCCTTCATGTACTGTGATATACGAAACACATCAACCTCCTATTCTCAGGCCGGTTTTTTTCAGAATACGGGTACTGAACAGGACATCATGGCAGCGTGACCGGTCACCCAGCAGGTCGGCAATTGTCTCGACTTCGTCCATGACTTCCTTGCGGTCGTGTCCATGCACCATGGCAAACAGATTATAGGGCCAGTCCGGCAGGTGCCGGGGTCGCTGGTAACAGTGGCTGACACGGTGCAGTCGCCCGACCTGTTCGCCAACGTCGGCAATGATCTCGTCGGGGACATCCCATACTGACATGCCGTTGGCAACATAACCCAGTCGATAGTGATTGGGTAATACGCCAATGCGCCGGATGCGACCGTCCTCAAGCATGGCCTGGATACGCGCCATGACCTGTTCGGGTTCAACGCCCAGTTCGCTCGCCAGCCAGTGATAAGGTCGTGCATGAAGCGGCAGGCCCGCCTGTGTGGCGAGCACCAGGCGCCGGTCGAGATTCGACGGGGCATCACTGAGCGTTTTTTCTGAAACGGATTCCTGCATGTTACACCTGAAGATTCAGGCCAACATAGTATTCTGCCTGCTTGGGGAAGTTATAAACCTCAAGGCCGGTGTATGCCTCGATCCGGTGTAATGTCTCTTCCAGTTGTTCCGGTGTTTCGGTGGCCAGTACAAACCACATATTCATTTCGTGTTCACGCTGGTAGTTATGCGCTACTTCCGGAAAACTGTTTACGATATCCGTTACCTTGTCGAAACGTTCATCGGGCACTTTCAGTGCACACAGGCTTAGGGCACCCCCCATTTTTTCCGCATGAAACAACGGGCCGAAACGGGTCAGCAAGCCATCGTCAAGCATGCAGCGGATGCGTGTAATCAATTCGCTTTCACTGCACCCCAGTTTGCGTCCCGCATCCCGGTACGGGCGTTCACTGACCGGGAATTCTCCCTGCAAATGATTAATGATACGGCGATCGATGTCATCCATTTAGTGAATACCCCGGTAACGTGCACCGCATTGCTTGTAACGCCGGCCACTGAACAGAACCGACCTGGGATACTGTTTAAGCCCGAGTCCTTCGACCATCCGCTCAACACAGGCCAGTACGTCGTCACGATCCTTGCCGTGCACCATACAGAACAGGTTAAAGGGCCACTGGGGGAGGCGGCGAGGGCGCTGGTAACACAGCGTGACGCAATCCTGCTTGCCCAGCTGGTAACCCAACTGGTCAATGATCTTGTCCGGCACATCCAGTACCACCATCGCGTTAGCGCGATACCCCAGCTCGTGGTGTCGTACAACGACACCGAGGCGCTTGATCACACCGCTTTCCAGCATTTGTTGAAGCCGGTCTATCACCTGCTGTTCCGACCAGCCCAGACGCTCGGCAATTTCCCGGTAAGGCCGGGCTACCAGCGGCAGTCCGTCCTGGATGGCATCGATAAGATCCTCGGCACAACCCGGGTCCAGGGTGCTGGCTTGAATCGGCATGGCTGGGCTGTCGTTCAGCATGACGGGTTCGGGTTGCTGGTCAAGCTGCATGGGGAAGCCCAGGTCGATGTGGTAATCCTTGACCAGCGGCAGGGAAAGCACCGGGTAACCGACGCGTTCCTCGATATGGCGCAGGCTTCCTTCCAGCGCCGGCTGGTTCTCGGCCGTGACCACGAACCACAGATTGTACTCGTGCTCACGTTCGTAATTATGGTTCACCTGTGGAAAGGAGCTGATGATCGGCGCCACATTTCCCAGCAGACAGTCCGGTACGGCAATCGCAGCCAGCGTACTGACACCCACAGTATTGGGCTTGAAAACAGCCCCGACACGACTGACGGCGCCGTTTTTCTGTAATTCCCTGAGCCGTTTCAGAACGGTATCTGAATCCGTATTCAGCGATTGGGCAATATGTTCAAACGGTGCTGGCAGCAGCGGGAAATTGCGCTGGAAGTTGTTGAGCAGTTGTTCGGTCAGGATTTTCATGGTTACAGACCTGTCCGGTGGGCGCGGTCGGTGAAAAAGATCCCGCTGGGTTTATCCGCCGGCAGTGCTTTCAGTAATTTCAGTGTTGCCGTGTCATAGACCTGTACGCGGTTGTCATCACGCACGGACAACCACAGCTTTTCACCGCGTGGCGTAAACTCCATGTGCAGAACTGCTTTACCGGGCTTCAGTGTTTTGATGATCTTGAGACTCTCCGCATCGATCACCTGGACAGTATCGTTGTCCGGGTGGGCGAAGTTTACCCAGATCTGGCGTCCGTCAGGTCGTGCCATCACAAATACCGGCTGACCGTGCACGTCGATTTCACTCAGTATCGTCCAGTTAGTGGTATCAATGACCAGTACCTTGTGTTGTCCGACTGCAGGCACGAAAGCCTTGCTGCCGGCAACGGCCCAGCCTTCCAGGTGAGGCATCTTGTAGACCGGTAGTTTTTCATCGTGTTCGGCGTAGCCTTTCAGTATTTTTCGTACCCCTTTTTCCGGGTGCCACAAATCCAGTAATGCCATGCTGTCCTCGCCAAACAGGCCGGCGATGTAATAGCGACCGTCCGGTGTGATCAGGGCATCGTAAGGGGATTTGCCAATATTCTCGAAGCGTTTGATCCGTGGTTTGAGCGGATCCATCATATCCACCAGCCAGATCTGGTCACCATCGTACAGGCTGAACACGAACTGGTTGCCGGGTGCATCCACCAGGCCCACGGTTTTGGAAAACTTGCCCGGGGCATACTCGGCAGGGATATCGGCGATCATATTCAGGGTGACGGCATCGAATATCCGTACACCCCCCGGCTCATAGTTGGAAACAGCAACCCACTTTCCATCCTGTGAGATAGCGCCACCAATACTGTTGCCGGCTTGCATGACCCGCTTGACGATTTTGCCTTTCAGCAGATCGACCTTGGTCAGGCCACCATCCCGGCCAAAGACGTAGGCGTATCGCTCATCACGTGAAAACACCACGGAAGCATGAGACAGGTCTCCAAGCCCCTCGATTTCTGCCAGCAGGCTGTCTCCACTATGCTCTACCACCAGCAGTTTGCCATTGGCACGTTCCACCACCACACCGAGATCGCCTGTACCGCGCAGTTCTGTCGCTATTGCACCGGTAACAAAGGTGAGCATGAGGAGGGTGACCATCAGTAAAGATTTCATGGTTTTGCCTCCGGTGTCTTCAGATAATCAACAATCCAGTTGATCTCCTGGTCGGTGAGTAGCGGCTGCCAGGGTGGCATGGGTGTTCCGGGCCGTCCTGCGCGGATGGTTGTAAAGAGGAATTTGTGATTTTTGCCCTGTAGTGCCTCCGGTGTTAAGGCCGGTCCCAGTCCGCCGGTCAAACGCATTCCGTGACAGGAACCACAATCCTGGTGGACAAGGCTGCGCAACTCGGTCTGGCGTTGCGCAGTAACCGCTTCCGCCGTGGCAGACACTGTCAGTGCACACAGGGCGAGAAACACAAGTGCCCTAGGCATATTTGAGTTCCATTTCCTGCGCCCAGGGCATAAACCACTCCAGTTCTTCCGCCAGTGAAACGACTGGCCCGATAATCAGCATGGCCGGTGATGTGATCGTATGTTGTTCGACGGCCTGCTGCAATTCGCCGATGGTCGTAATGATATTCCGTTGACGTGAGGTCGTACCGCGTTCGATAACCGCTGCAGGTGTATCCCTGGTGCGACCGGCTTCGACAAGACCCCGAACAATTTGTGGCAGGTTGGCAAGGCCCATGTAGACAACCAGTGTTTGTTCCGGATCCGACAGTGTCGCCTGGTCAAGTTCCAGCGTTTCGTTATCCTTGCAATGCCCGGTCACAAACTGCACCCCGCGGGCAAGCCCCCGATGGGTCAGAGGTATACCGGCGTAGGCGGCGCAGGCCTGCGCGGCGGTGATTCCCGGTACCACCTCAAACGGGATATCATTACGCGCCAGCGCCAGTGCTTCTTCACCACCACGGCCGAAAATAAAGGGGTCGCCGCCTTTCAGACGCACAACGCGCTGACGTTTCCTGGCCAGATCCACCAACAGTGCGTTGATTTCGGTCTGGCTGAGGGTGTGCCGGCTGGTGGCTTTGCCGACGTATATCCGGGATGCGGTATCCGGTATCAGGTTGAGGATTTCGGGTGACACCAGCCGGTCATAGACCACCGTGTCTGCCGTCTGGATCAGGCGCAACGCTTTTACCGTGAGCAGATCCGGGTCACCAGGCCCCGCACCAACCAGATAGACTTTTGTTTGTATACTCAAGCCGATGTCTCCCGAATAACCCCTGTTGTGACGCACGGCCCCCGGCCCCGCAGTATTATGGCCTCATATTGGGGGTGGTGTTTTTTGCTGTCCTTGACGTAGGTCAAGGGTTTATATGAGGTCGTTATCGTACCGCTATGACCTGACCGGAATATTTCCGGTACAGGCTGGCTGCGTGGGAAAGGTTGATCAGCAATAACAGGTTGGAAATCAGCATGGCCGTCGCTGCCGCATAGATCAGGAAACCATTCAGAAATACTGACGCAACAAGTAACAGCAAGCCAACGACATGAAACAGGAACTGCCATTTCATCGGCGGCATGTTGATAACTTCATGAATATTTGGCGTGTAATACCGGGTTCCTGGTTCGAGTTTCCCCATGATTACCGGCATGCGAAGGTTCAACCAGACCAGAAAAGGCACTATTTTGTAGAGCATGCCGTTAATGAGTGATACGGCAAATCCGGCTAGCAGAAGCACCGCCGTCAGGATCGATACATCAGACCCGGCAAGTTTCCCTCCAAAATAGCCATACATATTCGTGCCTGCCCCGAGTATCAGGCAAAGCATGCCGACCCTCCAGAACTCGTTGGTCATATCGAGGCGTTTCCTGCGCCGTTTTGCCAACAGGTAGAGCGTGATACCTGCATAAGTCAGCATCAGGGCACCCGAGAGGATAACGGAAGCTTGTTGCAGCGCTTGTGATGGCAGCAAAGTTGCGGTAACCAGGAGCAGTATCAGCAGATAAGCCAGTCTTTTGTTGAACTGGTCAGGGTAGGGTGGTGTTGTCAGGAACATGGGTATCACTTGCTCGGAAATGCCGATGATCAGGACAAGTATCCAGCCGATGATGCCCCAGGCCGCATGATAATTTGTCAGCCAACGGTTTAACGGCGTTGATCCGGAGGCATAGCCTGACGCCAGGTTCGCGCCGATCAGAACTGTAACGATCAGGCCGAGAGCCGCAAGTTGAACCACACGCGCGGTAGTTTTGGTGGTTCCTGATCTGAAGATGGCCACGATAATACCCGCACCGAACAGGATGAGTACGGGAACGAGAAACAGCACGGCTGCGCTGAATAATGCCGGGGTCTGTAGCAGAAAAGCAGAAACCAGGCATAGCGTGCCCACGGTAACCAACAGGTGTACCACCATAGCGGTGCGTTCCGCCTGCGGCAGGGAAGCACCCATAACCACGGGTAGCATCTGGAACAGGGCGCCCAGCATAGCCATCGCGATATAACCCAGGGTAAAGGCATGTGTGACGGCCAGAGTCTCCATCTGCCAGCGGGACTGGAGCAACTGTTCACCATCCAGCAAGATGATAAAAGCGGCAATAATGCCGAAGGCAGGAACTGTCAAAAAGAAACGTGCCGGTGCCCAGAATCCCGGTGCATTTTCCAGAGACAGGGCGCCCAGGTTCATAGACTGCCTTTCCAGATACGGATCAGGTATACGCGGGTTTTTTCATCATATTCGGTGCTGTGCTGCCAGCCTTTCTTTTCGAGAACCGGGTACAGAAGCAAGGGTTCACGCCAATGGGTGACTTCCAGTTGCTGGTCGGTTTTCAGGGAATCCAGTTCGCCGAGAATCTTCTCCAGCGGTTCCGGGGCTTCCAGTCCACGGACATCCAGGTGACGTTTATTCATCCGCTAGTCCGGGCAGGGGAAGCCCGGTACCTTGGCAGACAGTTCATGCAGCGACCCTTGCAGGGCCTGGTCCGTCATCGGGTACAGCATTTGTTCTTCCTTAACATTGTGCTGTTGCAGGAAAAGAAAGAACGTTTCCGCTGTTCCCAGGGCTTCATCCTGGTTTCCGGCCTGAACAGCATCACCTATGCGTTGCAACAATTCCCGGAGTTCGATGTGTTCACTTCTCATCACCTGGGTGGGCCCGGCATGCATACCGGTCTTTTCCTCGAACAGAAGGAACAGCGCTTCTTCCTCATTTGAAAAATGTTGCAGGGTGTCCTCACTCAGTTCCTTGTACAGGGATTCGGCCTGTGGCCAGTCTTTACGGCTGATAGTCTCTTCCATTTCTTCAAATGTTCTGTCGCAGGCGCGATGCTGGGCGCTGAAGAATTCACTGATTGATGCCATTCTTAAAGTACTCCTTTCAACTTTGTTTCTCCTGACGGTATTAGCGTACGCTGAAAATGGCCAGCCTGCTCTAGCGCTGGCTGGGCTATATTAAACGCCAGGGGACGATAAAATTAAACTAAACTTACACCGCCTTGACTTAAATCAAGGATGCACCACTATGTATTCAGGATCATCAAGGTCGGTTGGTCGTATCTAAAGAAAGTTATCCACACAACAGACGTCCACGAAGGAGAGTTCCATGGCTGATTCAGGTAACACCCCCAACGACGACGAAGAACGCATCCCGGCGATGCAATCCCTGCTGGACAACCCGTTCCTGCTGCTTTTCATCGGTGTTGTGATGCCTGCAGTTTTTTATCTTATCTGGGGCATTATGGAAGTCGTTTCCATACCTATCGCACAATAATCAACTCCGAGGGAGGAGAATCCAGCCATGACCTCATATTTACCGCCTGCCCAGCGTATCTGGTGGAATGAGCCCGTTGGTCGCCAGGAAATCATCTGGATCGCCATCGCACTCACCTGGTGTCTGATTCTGTTTTTCATGATGCCGTACTGGCATATTTACGGAAAACAGAACCTGTCCACCGAGGCCTATAAAACCACCCCGGCCCAGTATGGCCCGAAAGTTCAGGCCATGATTGATAAATATACTGTCCGTACCGAAACCAATCAGGAGATCCCGGTTGTGGCTCCGCCAGCAGGCAGTGATGTCTACATGCTGGCACGGCTGTGGCAGTGGTGGCCTATCCTGGAACTGGAAAAA
>UOFM01000537.1_pt1 | contig 19447 bp, 19 predicted proteins | sample 1990071 | NCBI WGS metagenome assembly UOFM01 (sample SAMEA4728526, study PRJEB27164) | hydrothermal vent metagenome | biome: marine basaltic hydrothermal vent biome; feature: marine hydrothermal vent; material: mineral | place: Pacific Ocean | collected 2011-06-14/2011-07-23 | depth 1741 m
ATGCTTCCGGCGTTGTGAAGTCCATGATGGACGAGCTGATCGGTGAGTTCACCGCCTGGAACATGCCTAACCGCGTACACATCACCACCTCCTGCTGCCAGATCAACTGTGGTGGCCAGGGTGATATCGCGATCAACGTTCAGCACACCAAGCCACCGAAGATCGATCATAACCTGGTCGCCAATGTCTGCGAACGTCCTTCTGTTGTTGCCCGCTGCCCGGTTGCCGCTATCCGCCCGGCCATGGTTAACGGCAAGCCTTCTCTGGAAGTCGACGAGAAGAAATGCATCTGCTGCGGCGCCTGCTTCCCGCCCTGCCCGCCGATGCAGATCAACGATGCCGAGCATTCCAAACTGGCTGTCTGGATTGGTGGCAACCACTCCAATGCCCGTGGCAAACCGACCTTCCAGAAACTGGTGGCGTCCGGTATTCCGAACAACCCGCCACGCTGGCCTGAAGCGACCGCTATCGTCAAGCGCATTCTGAAAGAATACAAAGCTGGCGCCAAGGATTGGGAACGCATCAACGAATGGGTTGAGCGTATCGGCTGGCCGCGTTTCTTCGAGGTCACCGGCCTGCCGTTCACCAAGTACCACGTGGACAACTGGCGTGGTGCCCGTGCGAGCCTGAATGCCTCTACCCACATCCGTTTCTGAGTCGGGAGAAGCTGAATGAAATTATCCGTACTGGTAAACGAAGGCCCCTATCAGCACCAGTCTGCTGACACTGCTATCCAGTTCACCAGGGCTGCACTGGAAAAAGGACATGAGATTTTCCGCGTGTTCTTTTATCACGACGGTGTAAACAACGGCACCCGTTATGCGGTACCCCCGCAGGACGACCGTAATATCACCGAACAGTGGACTGCCATGGCCAAGGAATATGATCTCGACCTGGTTATCTGTATTGCGGCAGCCCAACGCCGTGGCATCCTCGATGAAAACGAGGCCAAGCGCCAAGGGAAGGACGGCCATAATATGGCTGAAGGCTTCCGTATTTCCGGCCTTGGCCAGCTCATCGAAGCCGGTATCCAGTCTGAACGCATGGTCATTTTTGGCGACTAAATTTGAGGAAACAGAGTTATGGCTGAACCATGGGAAGACGATGAACTTGAGGGCCCGGTCCGCAAGTTTATGTATGTCAACCGCCGCGCTCCCTACGGGACAATTTATGCCCTGGAGTCGCTGGAAGTTGTATTGATTGCCGCTGCATTCGAGCAGGACGTTACACTCGTATTTATGGATGACGGTGTCTACCAGATCAAGAAGGATCAGAACACCGATGCCATCGGCATGAAGAACTTCTCTCCGACCTACCGTGCGCTGGAAGGTTACGATGTCGAGAAATTGTATGTGGAAAGAGAATCGCTGGAGTCTCGCGGTCTGACCACAGACGAACTGATCGTACCGGTTCAGGTGATCGACAAGGATCAGCTGGCCGAACTGATGGAAGAGCAGGAAGTTATCCTGAGCTTCTGAACCGGAGAGAATCGCTATGCCAATGCTACATACGGTAAACAAATCACCTTTTGAGCGCCGCACGCTGGATACCGCACTGCGTCACGCCGTCAAGGGCGCGGCTATTCTGCTGATCGAGGATGGTGTGTATGCCGCCTTCGACGGCACAGTGGTTGCTGAAAAGGTCAAGGCCGCATTATCGGATCACAAGATCTATGTACTCGGCCCGGACGTTGCTGCACGCGGCATGTCCGAACACCACGTTATCGAGGGCCTTGAAGTTGTCGATTACGGCGGATTCGTGGACCTTGTTACTGAATACGACAAGGTTCAATCCTGGTTATAAAACCGCAATATTGATTTGCACTTTCGCTGCAAACAAGGAGAGCAATTATGCCTATCGAAGTAAACGGGAAAACGTTTGAGACCGACGAAGAAGGTTACCTGGCCGATCTGAACCAGTGGGAACCGGAAATTGCCACGGCAATGGCCAAGGACGAGGGTAGCGAGCTGACCGACGCCCACTGGGAAGTCATCAACTTCCTGCGTGAGTACTATGAAGAATACCAGATCGCCCCGGCCGTTCGCGTGCTGACCAAGGCTATCGGTAAAAAGCTGGGCAAGGACAAGGGCAACAGCAAGTACCTGTACGAGCTGTTCCCTTACGGTCCTGCCAAGCAGGCTTGCAAGTATGCCGGTCTGCCCAAGCCGACCGGTTGCGTTTAAAGCCCAGGCTACTGACGTTTTTTGATCGTGGGGGAGATTGTCTCCCCCATGCTTTACAAGAATTCCTGACGGAGGAGTGAGCGTGTCTTTAGTTTCGGCCCTGTATGTCGGACTCTTCTACTTTGCGACTGTGTTCCTGGTAGTTGGTCTTGCGCTGCGCATCAAAACTTACGCGCAGACCCCCGCTCCTCTCAAAATCCCGACCATGCCCGCCCCGCGTACGGAGACCGGCGTGGTGTTTCGCTTATTCCGCGAAGTGGCTTTCTTTGAAAGCCTGTTCCGTTCCAATAAATGGATCTGGCTGTTCGGTATCATGTTCCACTTCGGCATGCTGCTGGTACTGCTGCGCCACCTGCGTTACTTCACCGAACCGGTCTGGTTCTGGGTGAACTGGGTGCAGCCTTTTGGTAAATACGCCGCATTTGCGATGCTGGCCGGCCTGCTGGGTCTCTGGGCACGCCGTTTCCTGGTGGCACGTGTTCGTTATATCACCACCCCGTCTGATCACTTGATGCTGGCCCTGATGGTGGGTATCGCCCTGAGCGGTATCGGCATGACCTTCCTCGTACATACCGACATCGTACAGCTCAAGGCATTCGCGCTGGGACTGCTGTACTTATCGCCGCAACCCCTGCCGGGCGATCCACTGCTGCTGACCCATCTTGGACTGGTCATAATACTGATGATCATTTTCCCGATCAGCAAATTGTTACATGCGCCGGGCATTTTCTTCAGCCCAACCCGAAACCAGACCGACAGTTCACGTGAGCAGCGTCATATCGCTGACTGGGCGAAGGAACTGGAAGCGGGCGAACGGTAAACCGGACCGGAGGATTAAAGCGTGGCTGATTTTGAAGTACCCGAACTGAAAGAATACCTGGAAGTCCCCGAACCACGGGATAACGTAACCAATCAGATATCACCGTTCGTTGCCAAGCCCGACCACCAGACCGACCTGGGCTTTCCCGGTGAACTGGTTGATAACTGGCACGACGTTGCTATTGAAAAAATGGGCGACCTGCTGGGCAAATACCGCTCGTTCAAGGTGTTCCTGGATATTTGCGTGCACTGCGGTGCCTGCACAGACAAGTGCCACTACTACCTGGGTACAACCGACGCCAAGAACATGCCGGTTGCACGCCAGGAACTGCTGCGCAAGGTGTATCGCCGCTATTTCACCTTTGCCGGCAAGTACTTCCCCAAACTGGTGGGCGCTACAGACCTGACCAAAGAAGTACTGGACGACTGGTACAGCTACTTCCACCAGTGTTCACAGTGTCGTCGCTGTTCAGTATTCTGCCCCTACGGCATCGATACAGCCGAAATTTCCATGGCGGCGCGCGAGATCCTGGACTCGGTTGGCATCGGCCAGAAGTACTGCAACGAAATCATCGCCAAGGTTTACAAAATTGGTAACAATCTTGGTCTGCCCGAACCGGCACTGGCCAATACGCTGGAGGGTCTCGAAGAAGACATCGAAGAGGAAACCGGTGTAAAAGTCCTCCTGCCGCTGGATGTGAAAGGCGCGGACATTCTGTTGATTACCCCGTCCGCCGACTTCTTTGCTGAACCGCACGTTGATGGCCTGATGGGTTACGCCAAGGTATTCCACGAAGCCGGCGTTTCCTGGACGATGAGTTCGGAAGCCAGTGAAGCAGGCAACTTCGGCATGTTCATTGGCAGTTACGAAAACATGCGTAAGCTTGCCCTGCGTATCCGCAAGGCAGCCCTCGACCTGGGTGTCAAGCGTATTATATTCGGTGAGTGTGGCCACGCCTGGCGCGTTGCCTACAGCTTCCTGGATACACTGGCCGGTCCTTTCGATTTCCTCGATCAGAAATACCCGATCCCGCAACATATCTGCGAGTTCACGAATGATCTGCTCAAGGAAAACAAGCTGCGCATGAACAAGGAAGCGAACGACGATATGACCGTCACCTTCCATGACTCCTGCAACGTCGCACGCGGCGCCGGCATGGGCGGATACGAAGGCGGTCAGTTCGAGATCCCACGCGCTGTCATCAAGGCGGCCTGCAACAATTACTACGACATGGAAGATGACACCATCCTCGACGCCACCTTCTGTTGCGGCGGTGGCGGCGGTCTGCTGACCGACGACCTGATGGAAATTCGTGTCAAGGGCGCCATGCCCCGCATGCAGGCGCTGAAAAAAGCCACCGAGGACTATGGCATCACCAACCTCGCGGCAATTTGCGCTATCTGCAAGAGCCAGTTCGCCAAAACACTGCCCTACTTCGGATTCCGTATGGATCAGATTGTCAGTGTCCACCAACTGGTCAGTAACGCCATTGTTTTGAAGGGTTCCGAGCAGGAAGCGGAGCTCGACGGTACCGCTGAAGAAGACGGTGAAACCGAAACAGCTTAATAAAGAATTTAATTATCGTATTGCAACATTGAACTCCGAGCGGGTTCAGATAACAGGAGAACAGGCATGGCTACTTCTCGCGACGACAAGAAATTAACGTTTCGCAAGTTTGAGGAAGGCGACGACCAGTGGAATCGCTGGAACGACGCTATTTTTGATGGCGATCACACCTTCAAATGCCCGACCTATGTGCACCGCACCCCACCGTGCCAGGGCAGCTGCCCGTCCGGTGAAGACATCCGTGGCTGGCTGGATATTGTCCGGGGCATAGAGCACCCGCCCGAAGGCATCAACATGCAGGAATATGCCTTCCGCCGCCTGACTGATGCCAACCCCTTCCCGGCCATGATGGGTCGTGTCTGCCCTGCTCCCTGTCAGGACGGTTGTAACCGTAATGAAGTTGAAGATTTTGTCGGCATCAATGCGGTCGAGCAGTACATCGGTGACACAGCCTTCAAGGAAAGCTTCAAGTTTGAAAGCAGCGTTGCGCTGACCGGTAAGAAAGTCGCCATCATCGGCGGCGGTCCTGCCGGTATGTCCACGGCTTACCAACTGCGCCGTCGCGGTATTGCTTCCACCATCTTTGACGATCATGACAAGCTCGGCGGCATGATGCGTTACGGCATCCCCAACTACCGTATTCCACGTGACGAACTGGATCAGGAATGCCAGCGTATCCTTGATATGGGCGATGTCGAGTTCAAGGCAAACACCCGTGTAGGCCGTGACATTTCTATCGAAGATCTGGACAAGGAATATGATGCCGTTCTGTGGGCACTTGGCTGCTGGACCGGTCGTGGTCTGCCACTGGAAGGCTGGGATGAAACGCCGAACTGTGTTTCTGCGGTGAAATTCCTGGAACAGTTTAACAAGGGCAAGATGCACTACACCGCCAACCGCATCGTCTGTGTCGGTGGTGGTGATACCTCTATCGACGTGGTGTCCGTTTCCCGTCGTATTGGTACGCTGAAAGATTTCAGCGAGAAGCCTGAAGCAGTTGTCAACGGTGAGATCACCCACGAAGACGTCGATCTTTCACTGAAGAAAGGCTGCGACAATGTCACCCTGACTGCCCTGTTCCCGCGCGACCAGATGACGGCCGCTGAACACGAAGTGAATGATGCACTCACCGAAGGTGTGGACATTATCAATGAAGTAATGCCGGTTGAAATTATTCGCAATGACGAAGGTCGTGCAACCGCCCTTAGACTGGTTGAAGCAAAATGGGAAGGTAATGGCCCGGTTGCGGTTGAAGGTGGCAAGGAGTACACGATTGAATGTGACATGATTGTTTCCGCTATCGGTCAGGGTGGTGATATGAGCGGTGTTGAAGACTTCGCCAATGAACGCAATCTGATCGATGCCGACAAGTTCTACCAGGTGCCAAATCATCCGGGTCACTTCGTGGCAGGTGATATTGTTCGACCACACCTGCTGACCACAGCGATTGGCCAGGGCGCCATTGCCGCCGAGTCCATCGATAACTACCTGAAACATGCTGAACCGAAGAAGCGCCCTAAAGTCGACAAGCACCACTTCAACTTGCTCGACAAGATGAAAGAAGCCGGTCTGGAACCCGCACCCTACACGGTCGGTGAAACCCGTGGCACCAGCAGCGAGAAGTTCGCCATCCATAACTACGAAGACCGTTCCAAGCAGGAAATTATCACGGCTGACAGACTGTTCCTCGGTCACTTCAGCTACACGGAGCGTAACCTGCGTGAAGAAGATGTGCCAAACTCCGAACAGGTACTGGGCCATTTTGCAGAACGCATGAAAGGCTATGAAGATGAGCAGGCCGTTGCCGAAGCTGAACGCTGCATGAGCTGTGGCATGTGCTTTGAGTGTGATAACTGCGTCATCTACTGCCCGCAGGACGCCGTATTCCGCGTGAAGAAGAATGAAGCCACTCTGGGTCGTTACGTGGATACCGACTACACCAGGTGTGTGGGTTGTCACATTTGTGCCGATGTCTGCCCGACCGGATACATCGACATGGCCCTGGGTGAATAAGCGGAGTCACGCAACATGAACCAAGCCAAACTGCTGCGGAGTTTGTTCTCGCTGATGATCAGCACACTGTTGTTGTTACCACTGGCGGCGACAGCAAACGGGGATGAAGGCAAAACGGATGCCTTACCCTTCTCTGATCTGATCGTGAATGAACCGGAACGGCGTTACAGTAGCAAAACCGGCTGTGTCCTGCCCGAACCCGAGATACGCCGCAATCACATGGTGTACCTCAAGCATCAGCGTGATGAAACCATGCGCGAGGGTATCCGCACCCGGCAGTTTTCGCTTGAGGAATGCATCAATTGTCATGCCGTCAAGGATGAACAGGGCGGCTATGTCCGTGTCGAGGATACGCGACATTTCTGCGCAACCTGCCATACCTATGCATCGGTCAATATTGACTGCTTCCAGTGCCATTCCGACGTTCCGGTACGTGCATCGAAGCTTAACAAGCTGCAGTCGGGGCTGACTCCACACCCTTCCACTGAACCTTTTGCCGGCAAACTGGCCAGCGAAATGCTGCCGTTGCTGACCACCGAGGATCAAGCTCAATGAGCGATACCAGCAAGCCTATGGATCCCTCCCGTCGCCAGTTCATCACCAAAGCCGGCGGTGCAGCTGGCGCGGCCGTTATCGCACCGGGTGTTTTTCTAACGACCCCGGCACAGGCCAAACCGATTGACCAGCCTGCCAGCAGCAAGCAGCGCTGGGGGATTCTGGTGGATACCAACAAATGCGGCAACGGTTGTAATGCCTGCGTCACAGCCTGTGAAGAAGAAAATGGTTGGGGTAGCGCCAATCCATCAGAATCACACTCCAGTGCAGAGCAGAAAGCACAGTGGATTCGCAAGGTCACCATCAAGGACAAGGCGACACAACATGTCACCGTCCTGCCGATTATGTGTCAGCATTGCGAAACCGCACCCTGTGTTGACGTCTGCCCGACCGGTGCTTCATTCAAGCGGGCTGACGGGATTGTGCTGGTCGACAAGCATATCTGTATTGGCTGCCGTTACTGCATGATGGCCTGCCCCTACAAGGCACGCAGCTTTATCCATGAAGACCTCAAGGATCAGCGTCCCTGGGCACCTCGCGGCAAGGGCACTGTAGAAGCCTGCACACTGTGTGTGCATCTGGTCGATGAAGACAAGCGACCCGCCTGCGTCCAGGCCTGTGACGCGACAAAAGGTGGTGCGCTGACCTTTGGTGATCTCTACGATGAAAACAGTGAGATCTCCCGCCAACTCAAGGAATATGGCGGCAAGGAAATCCGTGCTGATCTCAATCTGAACACCGGCGTCCGCTACCGCGGCATCTAAACCTTACGGAACTGGCAAATCACCCATGAAACAATTGCTGATCTATCGCGAAATTGAAGGCAAGAGTACCGGCTTCTGGATCCTGCTCGGAGGACTTGGCGTCCTGATTGCTCTCGCACTCGGCGCTGTGCTATACATGGAACACCATGGCCATTACGTCACCGGCATGACCAACCAGGTCGTCTGGGGCATACCGCATGTGTTTGCAATCTTTCTTATCGTCACTGCATCAGGGATATTAAACCCCGCTTCGATCGGTACGGTATTTGGCAAAACCGTTTATAAACCGCTCGGACGACTTTCAGCCCTGCTGGCTATTTCGATGCTGATCGGTGGTCTGATGGTTCTGGTACTCGACCTGGGTCGTCCCGATCGCCTGATCGTGGCCATGACCTACTACAATTTCAAATCCATTTTTGCCTGGAACATTATTCTGTATAACGGCTTTATCGCTATTGTCGCCATCTACATCTGGCTGATGATGGAACGCAAAATGAACAAGTACTACCCGGTAGCGGGGTTAGCCGCCTTCATCTGGCGCCTGGTTCTGACAACAGGTACCGGCTCAATCTTCGGCTTTCTGGTCGCTCGTCAGGCCTACGATGCCGCCCTGCTGGCACCGATGTTTGTCATTATGTCCTTCGCCTACGGGCTGGCGGTGTTCATCCTGGTATTGATGGCGACCTATGCCTGGACAAAACGTCCGCTGGGTGATGTCGTATTGTTCCGACTCAAGAATCTGCTCGGCGTATTTATTGCCTCGGTACTGTACTTTGTTATTGTGTACCACCTGACCAACCTGTATGCCACCGAGCACCATGGCGTGGAACGATTTATTCTGCTGGACGGCGGCATCTACACCACACTGTTCTGGGTAGTACAGATCCTGCTCGGCAGCCTGCTGCCACTGGCGATGGTCTACCACCCCACGATTGGCAAATCCCGCCCGGCTATTGCGACGGCGGCTGCACTGGTTATTATCGGCGGGTTCGCACAACTCTATGTGCTGCTGATTGGTGGTCAGGCTTACCCACTGGAAATGTTCCCCGGTTACGAAGTCACCAGCAGCTTCTTTGATGGCCAGGTCAACGGCTACAGCCCGTCCCTGTGGGAGATCACTCTCGGCATCGGCGGTGTCGCCACTGCCCTGATCATGGTGACAATTGCGGTGCGAGTACTGAAATTCCTGCCGGTATCGCTGGAGGATGCGGTTGTCGACCCGCATGCGGCGAAAGCTGATTAGGCAGGGTCCGTTCAGCAGCAGTTTTAACGTGTTGTCAGTAGAAGCACACAAAAATTCTTTCTTTGCGCCTTTGCGTCCTGGACTCACTGGTTTCTAGAAAAGCCGACAGACTGATCTGTCGGCTTTTTGGTTTCAGGAAAGAACGGAGTGAACTAACCCTGTCATGTCACAGATCCTGATTTCGGCTGCGCACAAGTCTTCCGGCAAAACAACCATTACGCTTGGACTCTGTGCCGCACTACGTCGGCGTGGTATGACTGTCCAGCCTTTCAAGAAGGGTCCGGACTACATCGATCCCATGTGGTTGGGCCGGGCCGCCGGCCACGACTGCCACAATCTTGATTTTTATACCATGCAACGTGAGGAAATCCGCGACACCCTCGCCTGGTTTGGGCAATCCGCCGATATTAATATCATCGAGGGCAACAAGGGACTCTATGATGGACTGGACCTTGATGGCAGCAACAGCAATGCTGCCCTCGCCAAACTGGTGGGTGCCCCGGTGGTGCTGGTCCTCGATGCACGCGGCATGACGCGTGGTATCGCACCACTTATCCTCGGTTACCAGGCATTCGACACCGACATTAACATTGCCGGTGTCATTCTCAACCAACTGGGTGGAAGCCGGCATGAAGCCAAGCTGCGCGCCGTTATCGAAAACTATACTGACGTGCCGGTAATCGGCGCCGTCGCACGACGCACCGACATGGAAATCCCGGAGCGGCACCTGGGTCTCATCCCGAGCAATGAGGAAGATGCAGCAGAACAGCACATTCAGTCGATAGGTACAGCCATTGAGCGTCAGGTTGACCTGGACACACTGATCGCTCTGGCGGCGACCAGCCCGTTACCCACCGTTCCGGCCACATCCCCTTTAGCGATCAAATCACTCGACCAGCCAGTTCGCCTCGGCATTGCCCGCGATGAGGCTTTCGGGTTCTACTACCCCGCCGACCTTGATGCAATGACCCACGCCGGCGCCGAACTGGTGTTTATCGACACGCTACGCGACACTGAACTGCCTGACATCGACGGACTGTTTATCGGGGGCGGATTCCCCGAGAGTTGTATGGAAAAATTACAGGCCAACCGTTCACTGCGGGAAGCCATCCGCCATGCTATTGATGATGGCCTCCCGGTTTACGCAGAATGCGGCGGTCTGATGTACCTCTCACGCAGCCTGACGTGGAATGACAGGTGTTGCGAAATGGTTGGTGCGGTGCCTGGAGATACCCTCATGCACACCCGACCCCAAGGGCGCGGTTACGTACGCCTCAGTGAAACGGACAATCCTCTCTGGCCTGCGTGCGCAGAGGGTACAAATGAAATAGCCGCCCACGAATTCCACTATTCTTCACTGGAAAACCTGGAACCCCCTGAGCGTTGGGAATACGATGTACAGCGTGGCACAGGTATGGATGGCAAGCACGACGGCTACCGCCACCGCAATCTGCTGGCCTGCTATACCCACCAGCGCAGCACCTCGAAAAACCGCTGGACTGAACGCTTTTTACACCTTATCCAGGCACACAAATTACGGCACAATTAGCACTGGATACATTCACCGACAGCAAGGGTACGTACATCATGATCAGTTTGACTCCCGAAGCAGCCGAGCACATCCTCGATTCTGCAAAACAGGGCAATATGGCCAACATGCCCCTGCGTGTTGCAGTTACCCGTCGCGAAGACGGCAGTTTCCATTATGCGCTGGGGTTTGACGATATCGATCGCCAGGACGATCACAAATTTGAGTCAGAAGGCATTCAAATTGTCGTGGCGCCACAGAGTATGGAGCTACTGACTGGCACCATTATTGATTATGTCGATCTCGACGGCAGCAAGGAAATCATCTTTATCAATCCCAACGACCCGGCACAGCAATAGTCTTCCGGTTTATGAGCGCCCGAAGCGTTATACTGGTTCACCATTTCAGGATGACACCATGATCGAGTCGGACAACAAGGCAACACAACTGGACCTTGATCAGGAGCGACCATCGCGCCGCCGACTGCCTATACCTGACTGGCCGACAACCCGACAGTTTCTCGCGGCACTCTCGGCACTCGGTATCACGTTGTTAATTCTCGGTCTGATGAACATCTGGGATTTTCTGCATGCTGAAGAGTCCAACTGGCTGCATCTCGCCAACAGCGTCCTGCTGGTCAGCGGTGTTGCTCTGCTCGCGTTCACCTTCCACATAGCCCGCCGTGACCTGGTTGCACCACTGACAGAACTGCGTCACTGGGTCAACGAGATGCGTAACGGCAAGTTGAGCGCACGTCTGCCGAAATCCGACCAACCGGATTTCAGTAAACTCTACCAGGATATCAATGCACTCGCCGAGCGACTGGAATCCCTGTCACTCGACTTGCAGTCCGAGGTCGAACAACAAACACACCGCACCCAGCAGAAAACCCATTCGCTGGAAATCCTCTATGATATTGCAGCCAATATCAATGCGGCCAATGACCTGGAAGACCTGCTGACACGATTCCTGCACACCCTCAAGGATGTTGTTAATGCCAGGGCCGGAACCGTGCGCATACTGACTGACAACGATGAGATGCAATTGATCGCCAGTAGCGGCCTGGATCCTGAAGTCGTCGAACAGGAAAAACTGATCAGCATAGACCGCTGCCTGTGTGGGCAGGCCGCACAACACGGAGAAGTCTATGCGCTGGATAATCTCGAAGGTTGCGGACAGTTCGCCGGTCGCCCGTTCTTTGAATCCGACAATGTCGAAATGATTGCTGTACCACTACGCTACCGCGGCAAGGTGCTGGGCGTCTATAACCTGTTCACTACACAGCATGGTCTGGTCGAACGCGAAGACATGAAAGACCTGCTCACCAGTGTGGGTCATCACCTCGGCATGGCTATCGAAAAATCACGGCTCGATGAAGAAGCCAACCTGCTGTCGATTATGGAGGAGCGTACCCGGCTGGCGAACGAGCTGCACGACTCACTGGCACAAAGCCTTGCCAGCCTCAAATTCCAGGTGCGCGTGCTCGATGAAACGCTGCACAGCGGTGAAGAATCGGCACTCTGGGAAGAACTGGAACGCATAGAAAACAGTCTTGATGAGGCCTACACCGAATTACGTGAACTGATTGCTCACTTCCGTGCACCAATCGACAAACGTGGCCTGGTACCTGCCGTCGAACAGGCCATCGAACGCTTCCGACGTAACTCACAAATCAGTGCCTTTCTGCAACTGGAGTGGAATAAGACCAAACTCCCGGCAGAAATCGAAATGCAGGTTTTACGTATTATTCAGGAAGCCCTCGCCAACATCCGCAAGCACAGCGAAGCCAATGCCGTGCGCGTACTGATGCGTGCGACACCGAACCAGGATTTCCTTATCATGATCGAAGATGATGGTATCGGCATACAGGACAAAGTCATCGAGGGTGGTCCTGGTGAACACCTCGGCCTGAAAATACTCGCTGAACGTGCTGCGCGAGTGCACGGCGAACTGAAAATCGAAAGTGAAAGCGGCGAAGGTACACGCGTCACACTGACTTTCCCGCTACCCGAAAAAGAAGCCGGCAAAGACAACTCCGTAACTGTCGAACTGCCCTCTCACCAGGCAAGTGTATTATGAGTTTACGCGTTCTTCTGATCGATGATCACACCCTGTTCCGCGTTGGCCTGGAAGGCTTGCTGGCACATCGTAATATTGAAGTCATAGCCTCTATCGGTGAAGGACGAGAAGGTCTGCAACGTGCAGAAGAACTCAAACCCGATATTGTGCTACTGGATATGCGCATGCCGGATATTAACGGTATCGGTGTACTGCGAAAACTGCGTGAATCCGGTTTCAGAAATCCTGTCGTCATGCTCACTACCAGTACCGATGAGCGTGATCTCGTCGAATCGCTGCGTAACGGTGCACAGGGCTACCTGCTGAAAGATATGGAACCTGACCAGCTGGTCATGGCATTGCGTGATATTGTTGATGGAAAAACTGTCGTCGCACCTGACCTGGCTCCCGTACTTGCAAAAGTTGTACAGGGTGATGGCAGCCTGCCCAATGAGACCTCACCTTTTGACGAACTTACACCACGCGAAAGCGAGATACTCTGCTTGCTCGCTGAAGGTCAGAGCAACAAGGTCATTGCGCGTAACCTGGGTATTTCAGACGGCACCGTGAAACTGCATGTGAAAGCTATCCTGAGAAAACTTGGCGTACATTCCCGGGTCGAAGCAGCAGTCATTGCCGTTGAACAGGGGCTTCGCAATAATCGTGAAAACAATGAATAACAATCTTCGTAAATTCAATCAATGAAAACATTCGAACAACTGATCAATGAAGCCCTGGAAAGTGTCGAAGAAGTTTTTCCCTGGGATCTGGCTGAAGCCGTCGAACAAAACACGGAGCTGATGTTGCTGGATGTTCGTGAGCCCTATGAATATAGTGCCATGCATATCCAGGGAGCACTGAACGTACCGCGCGGCATTCTGGAATCCGCCTGCGAATATGACTATGAAGAAACGGTACCGGAACTGGTCGAGGCGCGCGACCGGGAAATTATTGCGATATGCCGGTCAGGAAAACGTAGCGTACTGGTCGCACAGGTCATGCAACAACTCGGCTACCAGAACGTCAAATCACTGAAAACCGGCATGCGTGGCTGGAGTGATGATGACCAGGACATGGTGGACGATAACGGTAAGCTGGTCGATGAAGATGCGGCCATCGAATACTTCACTCCAGCACTGCGCCCGGAACAAATGAGCAAGTAACCATTAAAGATAGTGTTTGTGTTGGCTGCGGCGCGTGCCGGCCTGTTGTGACACCACACCGTGAATAGCCTCAATGCCGGGGATTTCCAGATACTCATCATAGCCTTCGTTCACGCACTTGAGAAAGTAGCGGTCTTCCTCTATGCGCAACTGGCGAAAGTAGTATTCTTCCTCGTACATTGCCACCACATAGCAGCTATCCTGTACCAGACCCTCCGGGTCCACAATAATGATGCAACCATCTTTGAATTCCGGTTCCATCATGTCACCCAGTACCCGCAATGCAAATGGCTCACTTGCGGAACAACCTGTCGCTTCCAAGATAACTACCTCATATCATTATCAATTCCCGTTCGCGTATTTTACCACGATCTGTTACAGCCAGCAGCGTTAAAGTAAGGCCCTTGCGCGCCGTCAAATACACCAGCATTGGTTTGATTCTAGAGGAATTTCCGTGACACCGCAGGATTTAGTAACCCGCAATGTACGTCTGGTTTCATTGCCCGAAGTCTGTATCCAGGTACAGGCGCTGTCCAGTTCATCGCATACCACAGCCAATGATATCGCTGATGTTGTCAGCAAGGACACCGCACTGACGACTCGCCTGCTGAAGCTGGTCAACAGCGCCTACTTCAGCCTGCCGCGAAAAATCGATACCGTATCGCGCGCCGTCAACATGATCGGTATGCGTGAACTGCGTAACCTGACACTCGCCGCATCCGCTGCCGAAGTGTTTTCAAATATTCCACCAGACCTGGTCGATATGGCCGATTTCTGGCAACACAGTGTCTACACCGGTCTGCTGGCGCGCAACCTGGCCCAGTGCTGTAACGTCCTGCATAGTGAACGCCTGTTCACCGCCGGGCTGCTCCACGATGTAGGACGCCTGCTGATGTTCATGAAAGTCCCGGAAGAAACCGCCAGTGCGGAAGCCCTGCGTCTGCAATCAAAGCGGGATATCTGTGAAATCGAGGAAGACCTTGTTGGCTTCAGCCACGCCGAAGTTGGCGAGGCGCTGCTATTGCACTGGAACATGCCTGACAACCTGTGTGCATCGATACGCTACCATCATGATCCCGGGGCAGCGGACAACGCACACCTCGAATCGGCCATCATACACATTGCCGACAAGGTCACGCATTGTGCCCAGGAAAGCAAGGATCCGTTAGGCTCACCCTTCTATGACCCTTACGGTGCGCTGCTGGACTCCGACCTGAACTCGGAAAGCATTACCCAGCAGGCGATATCACATCTGCAACCAGGCGCTCTGCAACTCACCCACATCACAGACCAACAGATTATAGACTGCATCGGAAAATCTGCTGCTGCCTTCAATCAGGTACTGGACCTGTTGTATCCCATGGCGTGGGAAACACCGCGCTAGCGTAACTGCCCATGCAGGCTGGCTACCGCACTGATACCGTTACAGCTGACACACAACGGAAAACCATACCATCCAGGCGGTAAAGCTCATCAGGCTTTATCTGGCTGATGGCACACCTGTGGTAAATGAACAAACACAAAACTGCTTCAGAAATGGAACATTGAGGCGCTACTAATGAACAGCTCATTGCTAAATTTCTAAAATTGATGCGTCGACAGGGAGTGCGACCATGTCAGGAAAGACATTTCACGGAAAAGGACTGCCGTTACAGTGTATCCTGCATAACACCACAGGGAGTTTCCTTCCATGAAACTCCATCTACCACCCATACATCGTTTCAACCCGGGCTTCAGAGGAAAAACCCTGCTATTGCTCGGCACGGTACAGGCTGTTCTACTGGCTATCATTTTGATTGCAGGATTCCGTTATTACTATGCAGAAGAAACGGAACATGTGACTGACAAGCTCATTGGTCTGGCCCGTGCCACAGCCGCCGCAACTACAGATGCAGTAATTGCCAGTGACCTGACAACATTACAGCGTTATGTTGACAGTATTTACAATCACAACCTGCTGGCTTATGTACGCATTCTTGATCGCAAAGGTCACGTTATGGTTTCTGCTGGCGAGGCAGCCCTGCTGGAACGACCGCTTTCTGCAGATCGTAAATTCGCTGAGGTATTGCGCGGCGATAAAATTTTCGATGTAGCCATTCCTGTGAAGTACAACGAGCATACGTTCGGCCGCGTTGAATTAGGACTGGATATAAGTGATATAGACAATGAAATTAACGGACTGGCCTGGGATGCCTTTCTGCTGGGTACTGTGACGCTGGTAATCATGATTCTACTCATCGCCTGGCTGCTGCGTCTGATGACCCGACGCCTGGACAGACTTAAATCTGCCTGCTTCGAACTGGTGCAGGGCGATGCCAGTTTTTCTACCCGCCTGGACATGGAGGGTGAGGATGATTTTGCACAAATCGCCATATACTTCGATCTGTTCATGGGACAGTTGGAGGAAATGGTAAAAAAAATCCTGGCGCTGGCCGAAGGTTTGAGCAGTGCCAGCAAACAGGCACAGGACGTCACCAGAAATACCAGCGCCTCAGTAGAGGAGCAGGCACAGGCCATCGCCGAGTTTGCCAGAACCATCGAACAGATGGCCGACAGCAGCGAGCAGGTAACCGGGCAGATTACACGGTCCCTGCAACAGGCTGCCGAGGTACAGGAGCAGGCACAGACTGGTCGCGGGGTAGTAGAAACAGCCCTCACCGACATGCAGTCACTGGTCGTGGGGATGGATGAACTCAGCTTGACTGTCACCCGTCTGGCCGGTCGTCACGCTGATATCCGCAAGACGCTGGATATGATCGAGTCCATCGCGGAACAGACCAACCTGCTGGCACTGAATGCGGCTATCGAAGCAGCACGAGCCGGTGAGCATGGCCGTGGTTTTGCTGTGGTAGCTGACGAAGTCCGCAATCTCTCCCGCCGTACCACCGAATCCACATCCCAGATACAAAACTTGCTCGAATCCATCCACACCGACAGTGAAAGAGCAGTAACAACCGTAAGCGACAATACTGAAAAAACCCGGCATACCCTTGACCAGGTCCAGGATACAGGTGAGACCTTTGGCCGTATCGTCGATGCCATCACGGGTATCCGCAACCAGAATAGTGAAAGTGCGCAGCTGGCTTCACAGCAACACCTGTTGGCACGGGAAATTCTCGGCAGCATCATAGAAATTAATGCCAACATCGCAAACCTGGTCGCCATCGCCCGGCAAAATATTTCTGATAACAGCGATCTGGCTCAATATTCCGTACAACTGGCGGCCGTAGTAGGACAGGTCATGAATGATGACGGCAACAACGTAACGCAGGAAGAGAATTCGTCTGTGGAACTTTTCTAACTGATCCGTCATGAAAATATCGCTGTATTGAAATCAGGACAGGATTATCACTGTCTTCGCGGTACCCGTTTCGATTAGACTACTCTGGATGGATACCGTCATTAAACAGCCTGAAAAATTACAGATTCGATCCGGTTTTGTGACCAAAACGGGAAAACGTGAAGCCAATGAAGATTATCTGGCTATCTTCGACGCAAATTCACAACCGCACATTATGCAAGGCTCAGTCGCTGCAATCGCCGATGGTATGGGGGGTGCCCTGGGCGGACGGCAGGCAGCAGAAACTACCGTGCGCGGCTTCATCGATGCCTATTACAGCTTGCCTGAAACTCTGGGGGTAGATCGTGCTGCCGCCCGAGCCATCATGGCGATGAACCGATGGGTACACAACCAACGCCGCAATGACCCGAACCTGAAGGACATGGCCACCACCTTCAGCGCCCTGATTTTGCGGGGTCGCCAGACCTACATCATTCATATCGGCGATACGCGTATTTACCGCCTGCGCCAACAACGCCTGCAACGACTTACGTCAGACCATATTCACCAACACCCCGATATGCGACACGTACTGCACCGGGCTATTGGTTTTGATGAAAACACACACCTCGATTGCGAAAAACACAGCCTCATGTTGCACGACCGTTTTCTGTTGTGCAGCGACGGTGTACACGGTGCCCTGTCCGACCGGCGTATCCAGACCATCCTGGACGAAGGCAGCTCGCCTGAAGACAGTGCCAGGCGTATTGTTGAGTCCGCATTACAGGCAGGCAGCCAGGATAATGTAAGCGGGCTGGTAGTGGATGTCGTTGCACTGCCGGCGCCGGACCAATCCGACCTGATGGCCGCAACGGCAGATTTACCCGTTGAGCCACTGCCCAAATCAGGTGAAGAGATCGATGGTTTTATCTTGCAGGAGATGATATTCGATGCCCGCAACAGTCGCCTGTTCCGTGCACAGGACAAAACCAGCGAGCAGGAAGTAGTACTCAAGTTTCCCCACCCGCGAATCTGCGACGATGAGGTACACCGTCAGGCCTTTACCCGTGAAGCGTGGATTGCAGCGCGCGCCCACAGCCCGTGGGTGATCGAAACCATCGAACTGTCGCCAAACCGGCAGACACGCCTGTATGCAGTGATGCCCAGTTACCGGGGTGAAACCCTGGAGCAACGCCTGCTGCGCGAACCGCGATTGACACTGGAGGCAGGTGTGGAAATCGGTATAAAGCTGGCCAAGGCAATATACAGCCTGAACCGGCGACGGATATTCCACCGTGATATCAAACCGGAAAACGTCATGCTGCTGGAAGATGGTGGACTGAAACTGCTGGACCTGGGAGTAGCCCGCCTGCCTGGCATTGAAGATGATACCGAACAGGGTGCACCGGGCACACCCAGCTACATGGCGCCGGAACTCTACCGTGGAGCGGCTGGAGATGAACACTCCGAGGTCTATGCGCTGGGCGTCACCCTGTACCGTATGTTCAGCGCCGGGCACTACCCCTACGGTGAAGTGGAAGCTTTTTCACGACCACGCCAGATACCCTACACCCCGTTGTCCCGCTACCGCCCGGATCTTCCTGCCTGGCTGGATATGGTATTAAGCCGCGCCGGCGCACCCGATCCCGACAAACGTTTTGCCGATGTCCTGGAACTGGCCTATGAACTGGAAGACGGCCTGAGCCGCGGTGCAAAAATCACTCCCCGGGTCAAACCGTTGATGGAACGCGACCCGGTGCTTTTCTGGAAAAGCGTTTCCTTTATATTGGCCGTTATTCTGTTTGCGGTGTTGACGCAACTGGCTTGACAAAAGAAATCACAATTCCGCCACATTACTCACACTGAACTGTTCGCTAATGCGCGTTTTTTTTGTTGCTGTCGTGAGGGTCGTTATTTGATTAACATTTTGCTCCCCGAAAATACGTATCACTTTCTTTATGTTTCCAGGGAGTTCACCACTCTCGTCACGCCATTTGCATTCATACAGATTTAATAAATTTCCCTCAGGAATCAAAAAATCGACTTCCCGACCATCCTTATCCCGGAAATAATAAATTTCATCAGCCTTTCCCTGATTATGTAAACTGCGCAATAACTGCCCAAAGGCATAAGTTTCAAAAAAAGCGCCCAGCAGTGGATTATTGGCCAGCATATCGGCTGACTGAATATTGGTGAGATAGCACAACAACCCGGTATCCAGGAAATAAAGCTTGGGGGATTTGATAATCCTTTTACCGAAATTCCGGTAATAAG
>UOFM01000459.1_pt1 | contig 17631 bp, 16 predicted proteins | sample 1990071 | NCBI WGS metagenome assembly UOFM01 (sample SAMEA4728526, study PRJEB27164) | hydrothermal vent metagenome | biome: marine basaltic hydrothermal vent biome; feature: marine hydrothermal vent; material: mineral | place: Pacific Ocean | collected 2011-06-14/2011-07-23 | depth 1741 m
GACGGGTCGACACCCGCATGCCCGAACTGGTCATACGCGGCACGCTTCTGTGCATCGCTCAGTATTTCGTAGGCCTCCTTGGCAACCTTGAACTTATCCTCAGCCTCGGCATTGTCCGGGTTACGGTCCGGATGATGCTTCTGTGCTGCGCGCCGGTAGGCCTTCTTCAACTCTGCGTCACTGGCGTTTTTGGCAACGCCCAGAACTTCGTAATAATCTTGCTTCGACATAGCTCAGTTTCTTTGCTTCGTTATTAACCACCAAAACGCCATACCCATACCCCGGGCACAAGAGAACGCCAAGGTTAGCACGAAGGCAACACTTGGCGTTCCGGCGGTTCGGTTGTTTACGCGGCGAACCGCCCGAACCACCCCGGCAAAACCACCGGGGTTATGAGTACCGCTTACTTTTTATCGTCCTCGACCTCTTCGAACTCGGCATCGACAACATCATCACCGGTGTCCGCCGAGGCTTCGGCCTGCGCACCGCCAGCCGCTGCACCGGCAGCAGCACCTTCGGCGCCACCCTTGTCGGCGTATAACTTCTCGGCAAGCTTGCCGGACAACTCGGCCAGTGCCGCCGTCTTGGCTTCGATAGCCTCCTTGTCGTCACCCTTGAGGACTTCTTTCAGCTCCTCGATTGCCTTGTCGATGGCGGCCTTTTCTTCCGCACTGACCTTGTCCTCACCCAGATCCTTGAGGGATTTCTCGGTCGCGTGGATCATGTTATCGGCCTGGTTACGGGCATCCGCCAGCTCGTGGAACTTGCGATCCTCGTCGGCGTGCGCCTCGGCATCCGACACCATCCGCTCGACTTCATCATCCGACAATCCACTGGATGCCTTGATCACGATCTTCTGTTCCTTACCGGTTCCCTTGTCCTTGGCGGACACGTTAAGAATACCGTTGGCATCGATGTCGAACGTGACTTCGACCTGCGGTACACCACGCGGTGCCGGCGGAATGTCAGTCAGGTCGAAGCGACCCAGTGACTTGTTGGCCGAGGCCACTTCGCGCTCACCCTGCAAGACATGCACCGTCACCGCATTCTGGTTATCGTCAGCGGTCGAGAATACCTGCGTCGCCTTGGTCGGAATAGTCGTGTTCTTTTCGATCAGCTTGGTCATGACACCGCCCAGCGTTTCGATACCCAGCGACAGCGGGGTCACGTCGAGCAGCAATACATCCTTGACCTCACCACCGAGCACACCACCCTGAATTGAGGCGCCCACAGCAACCGCCTCATCCGGGTTGACGTCCTTGCGTGGTTCTTTGTCGAAGAATGCCTGTACCGCTTCCTGCACCTTGGGCATACGCGTCTGACCACCGACCAGGATCACATCGTCGATTTCACTGATGGACATACCGGCATCCTTGAGCGCCAGCTTGCACGGATCAATGGTGCGGTCGATCAGATCCTCAACCAGCGATTCCAGCTTGGCACGGGTAATCTTCAGGTTCATATGCTTGGGACCGGTCGCATCGGCCGTGATGTACGGCAGATTGATATCGGTCTGCTGGCTGGAAGACAGCTCGATCTTGGCCTTTTCAGCGGCTTCCTTGAGGCGCTGCATCACCAGCGGATCACCACGCAGATCGATACCCTGATCTTTCTTGAACTCGTCAGCCAGGTAGTCGATCAGGCGCTTGTCGAAGTCTTCACCGCCGAGGAAGGTGTCACCGTTGGTGGACAGCACTTCAAACTGGTGCTCGCCATCAATCTCGGCGATTTCAATAATGGAGATATCGAAAGTACCACCACCCAGATCGTACACGGCAATTTTGACGTCACCGCGCTTCTTGTCCATGCCATAGGCCAGTGCTGCCGCCGTCGGCTCGTTGATAATGCGCTTGACGTCCAGACCGGCGATCCTGCCCGCATCCTTGGTTGCCTGACGCTGGGAATCATTGAAATAGGCCGGCACCGTGATAACCGCCTCGGTCACATCTTCACCGAGATAGTCTTCTGCGGTCTTCTTCATTTTCTGCAGAACGCGGGCCGCCACTTCCTGCGGCGCCATCTTCTTGCCATTCACTTCCACCCAGGCATCGCCATTGTCAGCCTTGATGATCTTGTAGGGGACAAGCTCCATATCCTTCTGAACCTCGTCGTCCACAAAACGGCGACCGATCAGGCGCTTGATGGCAAACAAGGTATTGGCAGGATTAGTAATCGCCTGGCGCTTGGCAGCCTGGCCTACTAATACCTCGTCACCGTCGGCAAATGCCACGACAGAAGGGGTGGTGCGATCACCTTCACTGTTTTCGATGACGCGAGGCTCACCACCTTCCATCACTGCGACGCAGGAGTTGGTGGTTCCGAGGTCTATTCCAATTATCTTGCCCATTTGCTTATGTCTCCTGAATTCAAATTCTGTTTAACACTTTATCTTCAACTGTTTCCCTAGATGGGGGTATCAGCTGGTTTTTCAAGCCTGTTCGTCAATCGTCCGACCCGCAGGCGCCTTCGATACCATGACCATCGCCGGTCGAATCAGTCGGCCGTTCAGCAGATAACCCTTCTGCATCACTGCCACGACGGTGTTCGGCTCCACATCATCACGCTCCTGTATTGACATGGCCTCGTGATAATCTGGATTAAATCTTTCGTTTAATGGATTGATTTCTTTAATATTAAACTTCTCAAGAACTGCGTCCAGCATTTTCAGCGTAAGCTCACTACCTTCAATAAGCTTTTCCACATCGCTGTTTTCACCGGCGGCCGCCAGGCCCATTTCCAGACTGTCCTTGACCGGCAGAAGCTCGGCTGCAATTTTCTCCAGGCCGAACTTGTGCGCATTGACCAGATCACGTTCACTGCGCTTGCGCAGGTTGTCGATGTCAGCCTGCAAGCGCAGGCACTGGTCCCAGTGTTCATCGGCCTTGGAGCGGGCATCCGTCAGCAACGCATGTAATTCTTCGTGGTTCGGTTCCGCTGATTCGTCAGATCCAGCGCCTGTTGCGCCCGATTCTGCGCCAGTGTTCCGCTCGTCTTCCGGCGCTGCACTTTGTTCCTTAGCCATTTGTTACCTCTTTAATAACCAATATGTTATTTAAACATTCTCATGTTTTGACTGATCAGTATGCCAGCACATGTCACCTGACTGAAGCGCAGATATGGGGGCTAATCTCTGGGATTCAAGGCCGCACTCAGAATGCGCGCCGTGGCATCAACAATCGGGATAATCCGCTCGTAGGCCATACGCGTAGGACCAATAACGCCCAGCACACCAAGCACCTGACCATCCACCGAATAGGGCGCCGTCACCAGGCTGCATTCGTCGAGCATCTGGTAGCCTGATTCCTCGCCGATAAAAATCTGTACACCTTCATTTTCCACACACTGATCGAGCAACATGAGAATTTCACGCTTCTCATCAAACGCTTCGAACAGCTGGCGCAATGACGTGACATTGCACAACTCGTCACAGTCCATCAGGTTGGTCTGCCCGGCCAGCACATAGTCGCTACCCTTTTCAGCCTCGCCCAGCACCTTGTCCGCCATGGTCATGGCGGTGGTCATCATACGGTTGAGGTCCTCGCGCGTCTCCCGCAACTCGGCAACCAGTGTTGCGCGTACACTTTGCAGCTCCTTGCCGGCAAACTGTTCGTTAAGAAAGTTCGAATACTGTTGCAGCTCGGCGGCGCCATAGTCGCGCTCTGTACTCAAAATACAGTTCTGGACCTCAGTATCGCTGATCACCAGAATCGCCAGCACCTTGCAATTCGACAAGGGCAGGAACTCGACCCGCTGCAGGGAGGCATGCTCGTGTCGTGGCAACGTCACCACGCCAGCCAGCCGGGTAACATCCGACAGCAGGCCGGAGGCCACTTCGATCAGATCACGGCTATCGCCCTTGATATCGAAATTTTCCTCGAACTCTTCGAGGGTTTGCTGCTCCAGCGGCCTGACTGACAGCAGCGTGTCCACAAACAGGCGATATCCCTGTACGGTAGGAATACGGCCGGCCGAGGTATGCGGCGAGCACACCAGACCGAGATCTTCCAGGTCGGCAATGACGTTGCGTACCGTCGCAGGGCTGAGTTTCAGACCGGCATCGCGCGCCAGCGTGCGCGAACCCACAGGGTGGCCATCACGGATGTAGCGCTCGGTCAGCGCTTTCAGCAGATACTGTGCGCGTTCGGTAAGCTCGGCGGCCACGGCCTCATCAACCCCTGTTCATATCTGTCACGCCGCGACTTTAGCACTCTTGCGCCGGGAGTGCTAACACCCCCGCCTGTAGTGAATAAAAAAATTCGTCGAAATAGACAGTTGGCGCAACGCTGCGGAACCGATAGCATTAGCGAGATATGAATGCCCGCTTCCAGACCATCGGCCTTATTGCCAAACCCGGAGACACTGCCGTCGCCAGTACCCTGGCGACACTGTTGGGCGAACTGGAAAGCCGCAGGCTGCCGGTACTGCTGGACGCGACGGCGGCGGCCTATTTTGATTCCCCCTCAACAGCGCAGGTAAAGCGCGCCGACCTCGCCGCCCGTTGCGACCTCGCCATTGTGGTGGGCGGAGACGGCACGCTGCTCAACGCCTCGCGAAGCCTGGCCGGGGCGGGCGTACCCGTCCTCGGCGTCAATCTGGGCCGACTGGGTTTTCTGGCCGACGTATCACCGGATGAAATGTGTGACCGCCTGGATGAAATCCTTGCCGGTAACTACGAGGAAGAACAACGTTCGCTGTTGCACGCTGTCGTCATACGCGATGGCCGGGTTATCAGTGAAAGCGATGCGCTCAACGATGTGGTCGTGCATAAAGGCGATATCGCACGCATGATCGAGGTTGACACCCATATTGATGACCGGTTCCTGAACACGGTGCGCGCCGATGGCCTGATTGTGTCGACACCCACCGGTTCAACGGCCTATGCGCTATCCGGTGGCGGCCCGATCCTGGACCCGGGGCTGGATGCGCTGGTACTGGTGCCGATTTGCCCGCATACGCTGAGCAACCGCCCTATCGTGGTCAACGACCAGGTACAAATTGACATTCTGCTGCACGGCGATATCGACACGAGGGCGCAAATCACCTGCGATGGCCAGGTCAACTTCCCCCTGGATGGCGGTGACCTGATCCGCATCCGCCGCAAGGATCACGACTTGCGGCTGATCCATCCACGCGGCCATGATCACTTCGACATTATGCGTAAAAAACTGCGCTGGGCGGAGCAGCCCTGATGCTGGTTTCACTGCACATTCGCGACTTTGCCATTATCGACGAACTGGAGGTCGAACTGCACAACGGGATGACGGCACTGACCGGTGAGACCGGCGCCGGTAAATCCATCCTCCTCGATGCACTCGGTTTGCTACTCGGCGACCGGGCCGAGGCGGGTACTGTACGCCACGGCACCGAACGCGCCGACCTCAGTGCCAGCTTCGACATCAGCACGCTTGATACAGCACGTGAGTGGCTGAAAATCCAGTCACTGGACCTCGACAACGATTGCCAACTGCGCCGCGTTATTGCTCGCGAAGGCCGTTCCCGTGCCTATATCAACGGCACATCCGTTCCGTTGCAACTGTTGCGTGAGCTGGGCGAACACCTGGTCGACATTCATGGTCAGCACGAGCACCAGTCCCTGATGAAGCGAGACCTGCAACGCCAACTGCTGGATCGACACGGCAAACACAGCACAACGCTGCACAAACTTGCCAGCCTGCACCAGGACTGGAAACGCATTCAGCAAGAGATTGAGGCGATTGTCGGCAACGGTAATGACCGTGACTCACGGCTGGAATTTTTACGCTTTCAGCTCCAGGAACTCAACGAACTGGCACCACAAGCCGGTGAAGTGGAAACGTTGCACACAGAGCTTGCACGTCTGTCCAACGCCGGCCAGCTACTGGAAACCTGCGCCAGCCACAACGATGCCCTGTACGACGCCGAGCGTTCAGCGCACGACCTGCTCGGCCAGGCTATTAACGACCTTGCACCGCTGACGAATATCGATCCGTCACTTAAAGAAACCAGCGAACTGTTTAACAGCGCGCTCATCCAGCTGGAAGAAGGTGTTAACCTGCTGCGCGATTACCGCGACCGTGTGGAACTCGACCCGCAACGGCAACAGGAGGTCGAGCAACGCATCGATGCGTTACATAACGTCGCGGGTAAACACCGCATCAAACCGGAAACCCTGCCCGACTTCCACCAGCGCCTTGCCAGTGAACTGGAACAACTGGAGCAGGCCGATCAGCGCCTCGACACCCTGGAGCAGCAAAGGCTGGCACTGGAAAGTGACTACCGGAAAGCGGCGGGGAAACTGCACAAACAACGCATTAAAACCGCCGGGCAGCTTTCAAAACAGGTCAGCGCGGCGATGCAGGCACTGGGCATGAACGGCGGCCAACTGAAAATCGAGGTTAATGAAACCCCGTCAGATAAACTGTCTCCACTGGGTGGCGATCAGATTGAATTCAAGGTCAGCGCCAACCCGGGGCAACCCCCCGCACCGCTGGCAAAAGTGGCTTCCGGCGGCGAACTGTCGCGCATCAGCCTGGCGATCCAGGTCATTGCATCCGAAGCCAGCGATATTCCCACCCTGATTTTTGATGAAGTCGACAGCGGTGTGGGTGGTGCCGTCGCCGATACCGTCGGCCAACAACTCAGGGCGCTCGGCGAGCACCGCCAGGTGCTGTGCGTGACACATCTGCCACAGGTCGCATCACAGGCACATCAACATTTACAGGTCACCAAGCTTACGGGTGACCAGTCCACCCGAACACGTATTCGCACGCTGGATGCAGAGGAACGGGTAGAGGAAGTGGGGAGGATGCTCGGTGGGCAAAAAATGACTCAGGCAACACTCGATCACGCCCGGGAAATGCTCGGCCAGCTGACCACAGCGACAAACACATCCTCTAATCCTTAAGGTTAGGACAATTCTCGCGTGCGCATTCACCATAGATAATTAATGAATGTTCGCGGATGATAAAGCCTTCCCTCTTCGCCACAGCCTCCTGACACTTCTCGATGGTTTCATCGAAGAACTCCACCACCCTGCCGCAGCGCGTGCAGACAATATGATCGTGGTGTTGGCCTTCGTCCATCTCGAACACCGAATGCCCACCTTCGAAATGGTGGCGATTCACCAGTCCGGCGGCCTCGAACTGGGTCAATACCCGGTATACAGTCGCCAGACCTATGTCCTCTTTGGCTTCAAGCAGACGCTTATAGACATCCTCAGCGCTCATGTGGCGCGTATCGCTGTTTTCAAGAATTTCGAGGATCTTCATCCTCGGCAGGGTGACTTTCAGCCCTACTTTGCGCAGATCACTGGATTCCAATGCTTTTCTTCCCGTCAGGCGTATTCAAAACCGGCCGTATCGTTTATCATCGCGCCCTTCTTTGAAAACAGAGCAAACCGGTCCCGTTGTTGATGCGAAAGCTTCTCACTCTTATTGCCATCATTGCAAGTTTTTCGCTCGCCTCCTGTTCTGGCGACCCCGTTGCCAGCCGCCTGCCGTGGGTCTACAAGATCGAAATCCAGCAGGGCAACGTACTCAAACAGGACGCTGTTAACCAGTTACGTACCGGTATGACACGGCGTCAGGTTCAGTTCATTTTAGGTACCCCGCTGCTCGCCGACCCGTTTCATGCCAACCGCTGGGACTACTACTACCTGTACAAACCGGGTACCCGGGGTGAAGGCAAAGCGCGCAGTGATCACCTGGCCGTATTCTTCAAGGATGATACGCTGGTGCGCATGGACGGTACGATACTGCCTGACCCGAATGCATCCACGGAACCCCCGAACCGGCTGGTCACGGTTAACGTGCCACCACAGGAACTCGTAAACCCGGGTATTCTGACGCGCTTCTGGCGCTGGATTACTTTCAGTGGCACCGGCCCGGAACAGGAACCGTTCCGTCCGGATGCCGGCCCCGTTGATAACCACACACACTGACGTCAGGTCGATGTCGGTTTGAGGTTCCCGCCACCCTTGCCGGTACGTTTGCCCTGTGCCGCGCGCTTTTTGCGAACTTCCTTCGGGTCAGCAATTAACTTTCGATAGATCTCTACCCGGTCACCAGACGCCAGCACCTGGTCGGGTTTCTTCAGCTTGCCAAATATGCCCAGTTTGAGGTTACCCATATCGATATCGGGGAAACGCCGGGTGATACCCGACAGCTCAATGGCCTGAAACGCCGTCGCACCCTCCGGCACCTCTAATCGCAGGATAACCTGCTCTTCGGGCCTGGCATACGCCACTTCAACCGGGATCATGGGTTTAGCCATAAACATCCACCGCGCGTTTTTGAAAAGAATCCACCAGTGAATTGGCCACCTGGCTGAAGACCGGCCCGATCACCATACCGAGCATGCGGCTGGAAAACTCGAATTCAAGATCCAGCGATACCTTGCAGCCATCATTCCCTAATGCGTCAAAGCGCCAGAAACCTTCCAGTCGCTTGAACGGTCCTTCAATCAAATGCATCTGGATCATCTTGTTTTTCTGGTTGCGGTTGCAGGTGGTAAAGGCTTTCTCCACGCCGCCTTTGGATAACTCGATGGTCGCGCGCACTTCATCTTCCGTGCGCAACAGGATACGGGTACTTTTGCACCAGGGCAGAAATTCCGGGTAGGTTTCTATGTCGTCGACCAGTGCAAACATCTGTGCCGGTGAGTAAGGCACCAGTGCAAACTTGTTAATTAATGTCATGGAACTCCAACTGCCACCTAAAAATCAACCAATCCGGTTACATTAAGAAATACAATAATCACTGCAATCGGCGTCACATAGCGCACCAGGAAATGCCACAACCGGTAGGCCGTCGCATCACCCATATCGAGTTCCTGCACGCTGTCCCGGCGGCGCATGACCCAGGCACTGAATATCGCGATTGCTAACCCGCCCAGCGGCAGCATGATATTGGCCGTGAGGTAATCGAGCAAATCAAATACCGTATATTTTTCAAAAACCGGGATATATGACAGGGGGTAAAAGTTTGCCCAGTGGCTAAACGACAGGATTGTCAACAACCCCATGCTCCAGGTCGCGACACCAGCATAGACCGACGCATAGACGCGCGTCACCCCCTTGTTCTCGACCAGCCAGGCCACTGCCGGCTCGATCAGCGATATCGCCGAGGTCCAGGCGGCGAACACCAGCAGAACAAAAAACAGGGTACCAAACAGACCACCACCCGCCATATGCCCGAAAGCAATGGGCAAGGTCTGGAATATCAAACCAGGACCTGCCCCCGGTTCCAGTCCGTTGGCAAATACGATGGGGAAAATCGCCATACCTGCCAGCAGCGCCACCAATGTATCCAGCAGAGCAATGATAATGCTGGTGCGCGCCACCGAGGTGCGATCCGGTAAATAGGACCCGTACACCATAATGGCGCCCATACCGAGACTGAGTGTGAAAAAGGCGTGTCCCATGGCAATGAGTACACCGTTGGCGGTGATCTTGCTGAAGTCCGGTGTGAACAGAAAATTCAGCCCCTGATCGAATGATCCACTGGCCATCGCGTAACCGTCCAGCAACAGGAGCAGTACAAACAACGCCGGCACCAGAAAGCGCACGGCCTGTTCCAGCCCGCTTTTCACACCACGCGCCACTACGATCATGGTCATGACCATAAAAAGCGTATGCCAGGCCAGTAACCGTTCAGGGTCTTCTGTCAGCTGGGTGAAAATACTGCTGACACCTTCGGCGGTGGCACCGGTAAAGACACCCGCCATGGAACGAAATACATACGCCAGCGCCCAGCCGGCGATCACACTGTAATAGGACAAAATCAGGAACCCGGCCACGACCCCGGCCCAACCCAGCCAGCGCCAGGCAGGATTTGCCCCGGCTTCCGCCGCCAGTGCGCGCATGGTGTTAATCGGACTCTGCCGGCCACGCCGTCCGAGCATGACCTCTGCCATCATGATGGGAATACCGATCAGGCCAATACAGACCAGGTACACCAGAACAAAAGCCCCTCCTCCATTCTCGCCGGCAATATAGGGGAATTTCCAGATATTACCCAGACCGACCGCTGAACCGGTGGCCGCCAATATGAATGCCAATCGGCTGGACCAACTGCCATGTATGGATTTTCGTGGTTGTGTCATACCTTGCCCTGTCGATCGAATCGACAACGATTGTCCGGAAAATCCGCTGCCGGCTCAAGCGATTAAGTGCGTATAATGAACGTATGGCAAAATCCGGCAAGAAGAAATCGAAATCCGGTGCAGGCAGCAGCACCATTGCGCTCAACAAAAAAGCGCGCCACGACTACACCCTCTCCGACCGGCTGGAAGCCGGCATTGCGCTGGAAGGCTGGGAAGTTAAAAGCCTGCGCGCCGGTAATGTGCAGATGGTCGACAGCTATATTCTGCTCAAAAACAACGAGGCATTCCTGTTCGGCTGCCTGATCACCCCGCTGCCGACCGCCTCCACGCACATCCACCCCGACCCGCGACGCACCCGTAAACTGCTGATGCACCGCCATGAGATCGACCGGTTGATCGGTGCCGTGGAACGCAAGGGTTTCTCACTGATCCCCACAGCGATGTACTGGAAACGCGGTCGTGCCAAACTGGAAATTGCGCTCGCCAAAGGCAAGAAAGAACACGACAAGCGCACCACCATCAAAGACCGTGACTGGCAACGTGACAAGCAGCGTATTATGAAAGGGCGTTAAGCGGTTAAAGCTCGACCGGCCTATAAAAAAATACGAAACGCCCGTTCCCAATATCCACCATAAGGGTTGCTCCGTGGTTCACGCCATAGTCCACATAGCCGGGAACAGCGCTATCAAGGTGGCATTCACTGGCGTGCTGCGGGGATTCGAAATCGCGGTCACGGTCGTACCAGGACAACAGCATGTTTTCACCCAGTCGCGCACTCGCCTCAGCATTGGCCAGCTGCATGGCTGCACGATAGTCGTCCGGTGGTGGCTCTGGATTCAGTTTTATCTGCATAGCCGTATAATAGCGCTATTTTCAAGCTTCCGGTGCAGCGACAGGGTATAACCGATGGAACACATGACTGGCCTCGGTATCGCACTGGCACTCGGGCTACTGGTCGGCATTGAACGCGGCTGGAATGAACGCGCCGCCGAAGAAGGCAGCCGCATTGCCGGTATCCGCACCTTCGGGCTGCTGGGCCTGCTGGGCGGTTTGTGGGCCCTGCTGGCAGAAGACATGGGCGAAATACTGCTGGGTATCTCGTTCCTGGCGTTAACAGCCATCCTGGTGGTCGCCTACTGGCGCGAGCGTCAGGCCCAACGCGATCTCGGCATCACCACCCTGGTGGCCGCCCTGGTGACCTTCGCACTGGGCGCACTCGCTGTCCGCGGCCAACTCCACATCGCCATCACCGGTGCAGTGGTCACCACCACCCTGCTGAGTCTCAAACCTGCCCTGCACGGCTGGCTACGCCGCCTGGAACCGGATGAGTTTTACGCCGCCGTAAAACTGTTACTGATTTCAGTTGTTCTGCTGCCCGTGCTGCCAAACCAGGGCTACGGGCCGTGGCAGGCAATAAATCCTTACCAGGTCTGGTGGATGGTGGTATTAATCGCCGGTCTGTCTTTCGCCGGTTACCTGGCGATGAAACTGGTCGGTGCCGAACGCGGCATTCTGCTAACCGGTGTGTTCGGCGGTATGGTGTCTTCAACAGCAACCACCCTGACCTTCTCCCGGCTTGCCAGACAACTCAACATGGGACGGCTGCTGTCTGTGGGAGTCCTGGTTGCTTCGACAACCATGTTCCCGCGCATCCTGATCGAAGTCAGTGTGATCAACCCGGCTTTACTGCCTCACCTGGCACTGCCCCTGGGCCTGATCACCCTGGTGGCGACGGCCTACACGGCCTGGCTCTGGCATAGCCCTGGTGAAAACCACAACGCCACTACATTGCACCTGAAAAACCCCCTGCAACTCACGTCTGCGCTGCAATTTGGCCTGTTGCTGGCGGCCATCATGCTGCTGGCCGAGGCCTTCCGCACCTGGCTGGGTGAGGCCGGCATCTACCTGCTGGCGGCCGCCTCCGGAATTGCCGATGTTGACGCCATCACGCTGTCGCTGGCCAATATGGCACGGGGTGACCTGGCCGCCGATGTGGCCAGCCGTGCCATCCTGCTGGCCGCACTGGTCAACACACTGGTAAAAGGCATGCTGGTTTTCGTGATCGCCGGTGGCAGCATGGCAAGACATTTTGCCCCGGGCCTGATCCTGATGCTGGCAACCGGCGCGGGCAGCCTGCTTTGGCTTCAAGCCACCTGACTCAGCACCATCGCCATGCCGTGCCGATCGAGCAATCTGCAGTTATAGCGCAGTGCTTTTGACATCCCATCCACCACAGGAGGTTCCTGCCTGGTAGACGCTTTCCAGGAAACTCATGACAGCGCTTCCGGGGTCGCTGGATTGTCGTACTGCCTCGTAAGGCAAGAAAGCCATGGCATAACCCGGCGCGTTGCTCCAGACCGCAGCTTCCGGCTCCAGGCGTTGATCCATAAGAGCTTCCGGTTCCGGATACATATAGGCATAAAAAGCAGCCTCTCTTACCACGTCATCGCCCGCCCAGAATCCGAAACTGATCACTTCGTGTGAATAGGCTTCACGCTCAACATTGGTCGGCCATTGCTTATCCGGTGCGCGCTTTCCGGAAAACCGGGTAACAACAAGATCAAGGTGATGCCAGAAAAGATGCACGGGTGAACTTTTCCCTGTGTACTCAGCCCTGAATTTTTCAAAAACAAGGCTGACCAGAACCAGAACCTGCCAAAACCGGTTCACATACTCCTTGTCGTAACGAACATCAGTGTGGTTGTTTTCGAAAGGTACCTTGCTGATATTGTCATAGGGAAGCGCCAGGATTTTTACATCAATACCAAGTTTCGAAAGCGTATCAAAAACTTCACGATAGAATTGTGATACGGACATACCGTTCAGCTCGATCTGTTCATGTTCGCCCTTGCTTGTTTTTATAGACAGCACATGGTATATAAAATCAAATTCAATTTCGAACAGCCTGTCCTGATAAGGAATGGTTCGAGTCGTAAGACCCCGTGTGGACAGGTACAACGTGGCATGCCACCAATGATTCATTTTGGGGAAAAGAGCCAATCTGATTTTGCCGACAACTTGTATATAAAGGTGTAGTATATTTTTGGTTTCTTCCCATTCTTCCAGGGGAAGCGGTGGGTATGCACAGCGTTGTGTTTCCTTATCCATGACAGTCTCCGTAGCAGGTTTCTCTGTTGCCAAAACATCTGTACTTTGTGATATTGCCTCAAACCTGTCCGTTCGTACAGGTTCGCTATTTTATAAAACCGGGGGGACGACTTGGCCAGACAAGCGATTGAATGGAAGAAAGGCATCTGTGGTATTTGTCCCGCAGGCTGCTGGATTGAAGCCGGTATGCAGGACGGTAAAATGGTGGACATTCGTGCCGACAAAGCCCACCAGCTGGGCATGATCTGCCGCCGCGGACAATGCGCCCCGGAAATCATCTACTCCGAACACCGCCTGCGATATCCCATGAAACGGGTAGGCCCCAAAGGCACGCATTCATTTGAACGCATCAGTTGGGATGAGGCATATGACATCATCGTCAACAAACTGAATGCCATCAAGGCTGAGTCGGGGCCGGAGGCCGTATCTGTCTATACCGGTCGTGGTGCTTTTGAACTCTCCCTGTGTGACATGTACCAGCCAAAGGGCGTCGCTGTCTCTTCGGCCTCCAGCATTCTTTTCCCGTTTGGTTCTCCTAATACCATGGGCGTTGGCGCCCTGTGCTATGTCTCCTTTGCGATGATCGCACCCGATGTCACCCTGGGGCGCATGCTCATCAATATGTATACCGATATTGAAAATGCGGAGCTTCTGATTGTCTGGGGCGCTAATCCGGCCACGGACTCGCCCCCACTGGAGATGACCCGCCTTGAAGCGGCAGCCAAACGTGGTTGCGAGATTGTGGTAATCGACCCGCGACAGACGGAGACAGCGAAACGCACCAATGCTGAATGGATTCCGATCCGCCCCGGAACGGATGGCGCCCTGGCCTTGTCCATGATCGAAGTGCTGATCAATGAAGACCTGTACGATGAAAAATTTGTCGATCAATGGACGCTCGGGTTTAATGAGCTGCAGTCCTACACTCAACATTTTCGTCCGGAAATCGCAGAAACCATTACCGGTGTTCCAGCCGATAAAATTCGTGATCTGGCCAGACGTATTGCCAAAGCCTCAGGCGCCGCACCGGTTATGTATACAGGGCTGGAGTATTCCAACAGCGGTATCCAGGCAATTCGTGCAGTCCTGACCCTGTTCGCGATCAGTGGCCATCTCGATACGCCTGGCGGAACGGGCCTGGCCATGAGTAACCAGCACTTTCCCATCAACCGTGCCTGTAACCAGGAAAACCCCGATTTGAAGCGGGCAGCAGCACGTGACAAGTTTCCGCTTTACAGTGACTACCGCGGAGAATCTCATGCCTCCGGACTGGTCGATGCAGTCCTGAAGGGGGACCCCTACCCGATTCGCGGCCTGATCATTCACGGAGCTTCCCTGTTGACCTCCTGGCCGCAAACAGCCCTTTGGCGTGAAACGCTCTCCAGGCTTGATTTTGTTGTCACCATTGATCGACAGCTCACAGCAGATGCCGCTTATGCCGATATCGTTCTGCCGGCCACGACCATGTTTGAGATTGATTCCTACATGGTTTACGGCCCCATCTTCCGCCTGCGTGAAAAACTGGTAGCGCCTGTGGGTGAAGCGCGCAACGATTATCTGATCATGGCGGAGCTGGCGGAGCGACTGGGGTATGGCCACCTTTACCCGCAGAGTGAAGAGGATATGATCCGCTTTGCATTGAAAGATTCCGGCTACACACTGGAAGACATTCAACGCAATGGCGGCTGGGTTAAATTATCCACGCCAATGATGGAATACAAAAAATATGAAAAAGGTGGATTGCGCGCCGACGGAGCTCCCGGGTTTGAAACACCAAGTGGAAAATTTGAAATCTGGTCGACTAAACTGGAGGAGTATGGTTACGAGCCACTACCCAAATATACCGACCCGGTGGAAGGCCCACAGTCTGCACCGGAACTTGCCACGCGTTTCCCGCTAGTCTTTAACTCCGGTGCACGTCCTCATACCGATTTTCGTTCCCAACATCACGGAATCACGGGTTTGAACAAGGACAACCCGGAGCCTGCCGTGGAAATCAATACGGAAGATGCCCGGCTCAGGGGGATTGAGCAGGGCGACCTGGTCGAAGTACGCACACCCAGGGGAGCGGTGCCGTTCAGAGCCAGGGTCAGTAATGATATTGTCAGGGGGGCTATCGAAGCCAACATGGGAGGTGGTACAGCAGTGGGTCCGAAGGCCTGGCAGACGTGGAATGTCAACGAGCTGACGGACTTGTACAACTATGACGAGATATCCGGGTTTCCTGTCTATAAAGCGTTGCTCTGTGATGTGGTCAAGGTGGAAGCCGGCAGTACCGAGGTGAAATCACGTTTAAAACAGTCAGAAAAGGCCTGTGGTGCAACAACCCATTTGAAGCGTCGTCGGCAAACCGGCACCAGGCACCGGATCTATCTGGATAACAACGCAACCACCGCCATCGCGGTAAGTGTGAGAGAAGCGATGCTGCCCTATCTTGAATCGCGTTACGGCAACCCTTCCAGCATCCATACTGCGGGCCGCGATGCACGTGAAGCCATTGACAAGGCACGGCGTCAACTGGCCCGACTGATCGGAGCCAAACCCAAGCGCATTATCTTTACCGGTGGGGGCAGTGAAGCCAACAACCTGGCTTTAAAAGGCGTTGCCTTCGCCCAACAGACGACCGGTCGGCATATCATTACAAGCCGGATTGAACACCCGGCTATCCTGCAGACAACGGCCTTCCTTGAACGCCAGGGATTCAGTGTCACCTATCTGGATGTAGACAGAGACGGCATTATTCATCCGGAACAACTGGAAGAAGCCTTAACCGATGAAACGATCCTGGTTTCGATCATGATGGCAAACAATGAGGTAGGCAGCATCCAGCCGATCAGGGAACTGGCGCAAATAGCCCATGCCAGAGGGGCACTGTTCCATACCGATGCAGTACAGGCTGCGGGGAAAACGCCTATAGATATAGAAAAACTGGATGTCGACTTGCTGAGTCTTTCCGGTCACAAGTTTCACGGCCCAAAGGGCGTCGGGATGCTCTATGTGCGGAAAGGCGTTGAACTTGAACCCTTAATCCATGGCGGGCAGCAGGAATTCGGCCTGCGCGCAGGGACGGAAAACGTTCCGGCCATTGTGGGTATAGGGAAAGCAGCCGAGCTGGCCCTGGACACTCAGCGGAAGACTGAATCCATGGCTCAATTACGTGACCGGCTTCAGGCGGGGATTGAAAAACTCGTCCCCCTGTCCCGCCTGAACGGGCACCCTGCCAGGCGCCTGGCCAATACCCTTAACATGAGCCTGCCCGGTTTACGCGGCGAATCACTTGTGATCGCACTGGATCAGCATGGTATTTCCTTTTCATCAGGGTCGGCGTGTAAATCCGGTTCGCCCAAACCAACACACGTATTAATGGCGATGGGGCATACGGAAGAAGAAGCCCATTGTGCAGTTCGATTTTCACTAGACACAGGCACCACGGAAAAAGACATCGAGACCACGCTGACAGCACTAAAAAATGTCCTGGTTGAAATCGAGAATACGGTACGCTTTTTACCCTGCAAATAGAGACGGACACCTGATCCTGATGCTGGCCACCTGAACTTCGGGGAAGGTTACCGGGAAATGCTACTTCTGAAGTGTTTCATGCACCCAACCTGCATTCGTCAGCATCAGGGTTGCTTCTTCCTCCAGTGGCGTATTGGCTGAGTTCAGCTCGCCCCTGAGGTTTTTGTATTGCTTCATGAGTAACTCGTTCTTTACCCAATCATCGATGCCTGTCACCTTATAAGTGTATTTGACACGCGAGATAGTGTAGCCACCCATAGTTGCAGGTGGTGTAAAGTTTGTGACACCCGTTATTACTTTTTCGCCATAACACAAGAGTACTGTGTCACCCAGAAAGCCTTCTTTCTTCCTGGAAATCTCTTTACCTTGCTCGGTCAAGGAATAAAGAACCCTGGGATCAACATTCCTTGTCATGGAACTTTTGGGCTTCAGCGCCTCTTTTTTAAGCAGCCCGATCTTTACAAATTCATTCAAATCAGTGAATTCGTTGTAAAGACCGGTATCCAGATATCGCCCCTGAATCCCCATACAGGCTTTTTCCTGATTGAGATACTCTTGTATGGCCTTACTGAAATTTTCTTTATTTGCATCTTTTGGGTCAGAACAACCGATTAATACAAACGCGCATACAGGAAATATCAGTGTTGCTACGCTAAATTTCATCGAGGCAGACTTCGACATGTCGCTAGACCTTGCGCCTGGCAAAACCTGCCAGGCCTGCAAGCCCCGAAGCAAACAGCCAGACAGCAGCAGGTACCGGCACAGCACTCACCTGGGTTAGCGTGAGAGAACTGATATCCGCTGTCGCCGTAACCGGGAAACTTCCCCACGCCTGATCAGAAAAGAATATTCTCAGGCCGACGTTATCAGCAAAGGGATCATTCGCCGTTAGTGTACTGAAATCGGCAACCAGCGCATTCAAGG
>UOFM01000520.1_pt1 | contig 17127 bp, 13 predicted proteins | sample 1990071 | NCBI WGS metagenome assembly UOFM01 (sample SAMEA4728526, study PRJEB27164) | hydrothermal vent metagenome | biome: marine basaltic hydrothermal vent biome; feature: marine hydrothermal vent; material: mineral | place: Pacific Ocean | collected 2011-06-14/2011-07-23 | depth 1741 m
CATTGTTTCGCTACGCATCTAAAGGGAACGTCTTGATATTGGCGCTATTCTTTCTCTGCCGGGTATTGCTTATGAACCTGAGCCCCAGCAATCCTGCAAGCACTACGCCGTACAGCAGTGGTGCCAGTATGTCTGCTTTAACCAGCCACCAGTAGTGTATAACGCCGAGCAGTGGAATAATGTAGGCGAGACGATGCAAGCGCTTCCAGTTTCTGCCAAGGCGCCGCACCATGGTGTGGTTTGATGTCAGTGCGAGGGGAAGCAATAAAACAAAAGCCAGCATGCCCACGGTGATGAAGGGTCTGTCGAGAATGTCCAGCCAGATTTCGCCCCAGTCAAAAAACTGGTCGAGCCACAGGTAAGTAGCCAGATGGAGGCTGGCGTAGAAGAATGCAAACAGCCCCAGCATACGTCGTACACGGATGGGCCATCTCCAGCTGAACAGGCGTTTCAGTGGCGTTGCCAACAAGGTGATCAGCAGGAACCGTAACGTCCACTCACCGGTTGTATTGGCTATCTCTTCAATGGGGTTGGCACCGAGTTGATTGGTGTATAGCAGCCAGGCCAGCATCAGAACCGGCAGCAGGCATAGAAGAAATACCAGGGGTTTCGACATGTCTAGAAATATTTCTTCAGGTCCATGCCGGTATACATTGCGGCAACCTGTTCTTCGTAACCATTAAACATGCGTGTCTTGCGTTTGCGGAACTCGCCGATGCGACGTTCACGCTTCTGACTCCAGCGTGGATGGGCTACGTTCGGGTTGACGTTGGAGTAGAACCCGTACTCGCGCGGGCCGGCTTTCATCCAGGAGCTGGTTGGCTGTGTTTCGCGGAAGCGGATTTTTACAATTGACTTGATGCTTTTGAAGCCGTATTTCCAGGGCACTACCAGACGTAAGGGGGCGCCATTCTGGTTGGGCAGTTCCTTGCCATACAGCCCCACGGCCATCAGTGTTAACGGGTTCATGGCTTCATCCATGCGCAAGCCTTCCCGATAGGGCCAGTCCAGTACACGGCGACGCTGACCGGGCATTTGTTTCTTGTCATACAGGGTTTCAAACTCAACGTATTTTGCTTTTGAAGTCGGCGCAAAACGTTTAATAAGGTCAGCCAGCGGGAAGCCGATCCAGGGAATCACCATTGACCAGCCTTCCACACAGCGCAAGCGGTAGATACGTTCTTCCAGCGCATGCGGGGCAAGGATATCTTCCAGTGTGAAAACACCGGGTTTTTCGCATTCGCCTGCAATCTCAACAGACCAGGGGTCGGTTTTCATTCGATGTGCATTTTTTGCAGGATCGGACTTGGATACGCCAAACTCGTAGAAGTTGTTGTATGTCAGTATGTCTTTGCGCGCGGTTTTTTCTTCATCGGTGCTAAAGGGACCGGGCTTTACGTTACCGGGTGACAGGGCTGCCGAGGCAGTGGGCAGCCATAGCGAACCGGTCAGTGCAGTACCTGCAACAGCAAGACCGGATTGCAAGAACCGTCGTCGCTGCTGATAGATTTCATACGGCGTAACATCAGACTCACCAGGCTCTGTGGGGTTTTTGATTGGCACGGCACTGCCCTCCAGGTTCCATCTTGTGACCGTGGATCAGAGGGACAAGTTCCTAGCCGACCCAGCGACGTGCGTTACGGAACATTCGCATCCAGGGGCCGTCTTCGCCCCACTCGTCCGGGTGCCAGGAATGTTGCACTGTGCGGAACATGCGTTCCGGGTGCGGCATCATGATGGTAAAGCGTCCATCGTCTGTGGTGAGGCCGGTGATACCGAATGCCGAACCATTGGGGTTCTGTGGATAGGTTTCGGCGGGTTCTCCATAGTGATCCACGTAGCGTAATGTTACGTGTCCGCTCTCCAGCGCAACCCCGGCCTGCTCACGCGAATCAAATCGCGCATAGCCTTCTCCGTGTGCGACAACAATCGGCAAATGAGAGCCGGCCATGTCCTTAAGCAGGATGGAAGGGGTATCAAGAATTTCCACTATCGACAGGCGTGCCTCGAACTGTTCTGACAGGTTACGTTCAAAGTGTGGCCAGTGTGCTGCACCGGGAATCAAATCACGCAGACCGGACATCATCTGACAGCCGTTACACACACCCAGCCCCCAGCTGTCGTCTCGCTCGAAAAAGGCACTAAAGGTATCACGCACCGCCGGGTTGAACAGGATGGATCTGGCCCAGCCCTGCCCTGCACCCAGTACGTCACCATAAGAAAACCCGCCACAGGCAACCAGCCCGCTAAAACCGGCAAGGTCGATACGCCCGGCAATAATGTCGCTCATGTGGACATCACGGCAATCGAAGCCGGCGGCGGTAAAGGCGGCGGCCATTTCGATCTGACCGTTAACGCCCTGTTCGCGCAGGATGGCAACTTTGGGTGCCACACCGACAGCGACCATAGGTGCTGCAATATTATCTTCCGGGTCAAAACTGACGCGCGGTTGCAGACCGGGATCGCGACTATCCAGCAATCCGGCGAATTCCTGTTCTGCGCAGTCGGGGTTATCCCGCAGTGCCTGCATCCGGTAGCTGGTTTCCGCCCAGGCGCGATGCAGGTCAATCCGCTTTTCGTTAAGTAGCGGCTTGCGGGCCAGTGTAAAGACGATACGGTCATCGTCGCGCAAGGTGCCGATGACATGGCTGTGGCGACCCAGAGCCGCCTCGCGCAGGGTTTCCAGTACGGTATCGGTATCGCAATGGCGTACTTGTAACACCGCCCCCAGCTCTTCATTGAATAACGCAGCGCGGCTGTCATCACCCAGTTCGTCGAGTTTGATCTCTACACCGCAGTGGCCGGCAAACGCCATTTCACACAAGGTGGTGAACAGGCCGCCATCGGAACGGTCATGGTAGGCCAGCAACAGTTCGCCCTGGTTGAGATCCTGAATGGCGCCAAAGAAGTTCTTCAGCGCATCCGGATCATCGAGGTCCGGCGCATGGTGTCCTACCTGTTTGTAAACCTGTGCCAGTGCGGAACCGGCCAGCCGGTTATGCCCCTTGCCCAGATCGATGCATATCAGGTCGGTATCACCACAATCGGTTCGCAACTGTGGTGTGAGTGTTTTGCGCACGTCAATCACCGGTGCAAAACCGGTGACGATCAGCGATAAGGGTCCGGTGACCGAACGCGACTCGCCGTTCTCTTCCCACACGGTCTTCATCGACAGTGAGTCCTTGCCCACCGGGATGCACAGTCCCAGACGCGGGCACAGCTCCTCGCCCACGGCGCGCACGGTGTCGAACAGGCCGGCATCTTCACCGGGGTGCCCGGCCGGCGCCATCCAGTTGGCTGACAGGCGGATGCTGGACAGGGATTCTATACAGGCCGCTGCCATGTTGGTCAGGGTTTCACCCACGGCCATGCGCCCGGAGGCAGGTGGATTAACCAATGCCACGGGCGGGCGCTCACCCATGGCCAGGGCCTCACCACGATAACCGTCATAGTCGGCACAGGTGACGGCCACATCAGCCACCGGGACCTGCCAGGGGCCGACCATCTGGTCCCGCGTGACCTGCCCGGTGACAGAACGGTCGCCAATGGTAATCAAAAACTGTTTGCTGCCTACCGAAGGCAAACGCAACAGGCGGTATGCCATTTCTGTCAGATCGTCCGGTAAATCAAGGTCGGGCTTGCTGAAGGTGCGGTGGTGTACATCGCGCAGCATTTTTGGCGGCTTGCCGAGCAGCAGTGACATGGGCAGGTCAATCGGCGTGTTATCAAAATAACCGTCACCCAGAACCAGTTGAGGTTCTTCGGTGGCTTCGCCCAGGACTTCCACGGGACAGCGCTCACGCTCGCACAGGGCCTGAAATGCCTCAATGCGTTCACTCGACACCGCCAGTACGTAACGTTCCTGCGATTCGTTACACCAGATCTGCATGGGCGACATGCCCGGTTCATCGTTGGGTATGGCGCGCAACTCAAAGCGACCGCCACGGCCGGCGTCATTGACCAGTTCCGGTACGGCGTTGGACAAACCGCCGGCACCGACATCGTGGATAGACAGGACGGGATTGTTTTCCCCCATCTCCCAGCAGCGGTCGATGACTTCCTGACAGCGGCGTTCCATTTCCGGGTTGCCGCGCTGCACGGAGGCGAAATCGAGGTGTTCGGCACTCTGGCCGCTGGATACAGATGAAGCCGCCCCCCCACCGAGACCAATGAGCATGGCCGGGCCGCCGATGACCACAATCTGCGCACCGGCCGGGATAGCCTGCTTTTTGATGTGCTGTTCGCGGATGTTGCCGTAGCCACCGGCGATCATGATGGGCTTGTGATAACCGCGCACTTCCTCGCCCGCCGGCCCCGGCACACGTTCCTCAAATGTCCGGAAATAGCCGCACAGGTTGGGACGACCGAATTCATTGTTAAACGCTGCCGCACCGAGCGGTCCATCGATCATGATGTCCAGCGCGGAAACAATACGCGCCGGTTTGCCGTGGTCGGTTTCCCACGGCTGCACGAAACCCGGTATGCGCAGGTTGGAGACCGAAAAGCCGCACAGCCCGGCCTTGGGTTTGGCACCGCGACCGGTGGCACCCTCGTCACGTATCTCGCCGCCAGAACCGGTGGCCGCACCCGGGAAGGGGGAAATCGCGGTCGGGTGATTATGCGTTTCCACCTTGATCTGGATATGCGCCATTTCATCATGGCCAAGGTAACGCCCGCTATCGGCATCGGCGAAGAAACGTTGTGCCGGGTTACCGGCAATGACGGCGGAATTATCATGGTAGGCCGACAGCACTCCATCGGGGCTGGCCCGGTATGTGGCGCGGATCATATTGAACAACGAGGTATCCTGCGGCTTGCCGTCAATGACCCAACTGGCGTTGAATATCTTGTGCCGGCAATGTTCGGAGTTGGCCTGCGCGAACATCATCAGCTCGACATCGGTGGGGTTGCGTCCCAATGCGATAAAGCTGTCGAGCAGGTAATCAATCTCGTCACCCGACAGGGCCAGCCCCAGGGCGTTATCGGCCGCCAGCAGTGCCTCACGGCCGCCCTGGAGGATATCCACGCAGGTCAGTGGCGCCGGCTCGGCGTGGCTGAACAATGCTTCGGCATCCTCGGCACGGGTCAGCACGGATTCGGTCATGCGGTCGTGCAACAAGGCCAGCAACGAGGTCAGTACGCCCTCATCCATCACCGCGCCGTCTTCAAGCTTCAGGTCAAAGCAGATACCACGCTCGATACGCGCCACGTTGACCAGCCCGCAATGATGGGCAATGTCTGTCGCCTTGCTCGACCAGGGTGAGATGGTGCCGAGGCGTGGAACCACCCAGAACCGGTGTGCCGAATCCTGCTGTGTGGAACTCGCCCCACCCAGCAGCTGTTCGAGCACCTGTAGCTCGGCCGGTGTCAGGTCCTGCTCCAGCTCCACAAAGTGGATGTAACGGGCATCCAGTGCCGTAACGCCAGCGGCGATCTGCCGCGCACGTTCGAGCAATTTACGGATTCGGAAGGATGAAAAGGCAGGTGCGCCAGCAAGCTGCAACATGAGCTTTCCCGATCAAAAAGAAGCTCTCTATGATACGGGATGGCCGGGGAGCGGTACAGCCACCAGCCGGCTGGCCGGTGGCTTTTCCTAAACCTTGAAGCGGTCCACGACGGCTTTCAGGCGCGCGGCCGTGCCGGTCAGTTCGGACAATTCCTGGCGACTCACTGACATCAACTCGGCATTCTCGGTTTCCGTGGCGGACATGGTCTCTACATTACGGGCAATTTCCTGACTGGCCTGGGACTGTTCACGAGCAGCCTGCACGATTTCTACCACCCTGTCGTTCATCAGATTGACGCTTTCGGTCATCCGACTGATGACCCGCTCGGCATCAGCGACGGTGTGCGACACCGACCCGCCGGCATCGGCCACCTGTTCCATGGTGGAAACCAGCGCCTTGTTGGTCTGGCGGTTGCTGTCGAGCAATTCGTGAATACTGGCGGTGGATTGCTGGGTTTTGGAGGCAAGCTGTCGCACTTCATCAGCCACCACGGCAAAACCCCGCCCGGCTTCACCGGCACGCGCCGCCTCAATGGCAGCATTCAGTGCCAACAAGTTAGTCTGTTCGGCAATCTCGTTGATCACCCCGACCATGGATTCCATGGCGCGTCCTTTTTCCTCAATGGCTACCACGCTTTGCTGCAAGCGCTGGACTTCAGATTCCATCACCCCGGTCTTACCGGCCATTTCCTGCATGGCAGTATTCCCTTCATCGGCCTGCTCACGCGCTTTCTCGGCCTCGCTGGCCGCCGTTTCAGCATGCCGTGCAATATCAGCACTGGTGGCCGACATTTCCTCAGTGGCAGATGCCGTGCCGCGTATCCGCTCGGCAACGTCGGTGACATTCTTATGCACAGTACCGATACGCTCACTGGATTGCTGCGCACTGCCCAGCACCTGCTCGGAAACGGCAGCAATTTCCAGCACCATCTCCTGTAAACTGGACATCATCTGGTTGAAATAGCCCGACGCCTGCCCCAGTTCATCTTTCGAGGCAAGTTGTGCACGCTGGGTCAAATCACCTTCACCTTTCGCCATACCTTCGAGAATATCCCGCAAGCGCAGGATCGGGGAAACCACCTGTTGCCCGACCAGCAGCGATACGCCAGCACCAATAAGCAGCGCGACAGCCAGCAAAATACCAATGAGTGATGCGCTGCCCTGGAGAGCAGCCAGCACGTCATTACTGGCCGCAATCGCAAGCTGACGCTGTCCCTCAACCAGTCCATCCAGTTCCGTATTGATCTCACTCAGGAGTGGCGAGACTTCCTCCCGGATAAGACGTATATCTGTACGCCAGCCGCCTTCTTTACCCAGCTTCGTCAAGCCTTCAAAAGCCTGGAAAAACTTCTTTTTGAGATCGATGAAACGTGACAGCCCGTCTTCCTGCTCAAAGGTCAGTTCATTTTCGTAGGAAACCAGTGCCTTTATTTTGAGGTCGACAACATCGCTGTGGAGTTTCAGTTCCTGAAGCGAGCGGCCGCTGCGATAGGCAATATAGGAACGAACCACATTCATGACATTGGCCCAGGCGTAACGCAGTTCATGGATCTCGTTAAACAGTGCCCTTCGTTCAACAGTGGCTTCTTCGTCAAATTCACTGCCGAGCATTTCGCCGGTAATCTGCAACATCTCCTGACTGACGGGGTTCAGGTTCTGCGTGGCATACTGCAGGCCGGCCAGGTTGCTCATTTTGTCTTCCATCAGTGCAATCATGCGATCCCGATAGGCCACAAACCGCTCGACCGATGTGCCGAGATGCTCAACACGATTTGTCAGATCACTATCATCCTGTTCGGAGACCAGCCGGGACAGGTTGGACATGGCGGCATTGACCTGTTCCAGTGACTCACCGTATTTCACCCGACTGCTGTCTTCCTCTGTCAGCAGGTAGACACCCAGCGCGGCCGACGCCTGCGCCAGTGACCGTGAAAGCGCCTGGGAAGCCAGCATGGTGGGTTGCACTTCTTCCACCACGAGACTGAACTCATCTTCAATCTGGAACAGACTACGCCAGGAAACGGCCGATACCGCTACGATCAATGCCAGTAACACACCAAACCCACCCCAGACCTTGCTGCGAATGGATAGGCGGGAAAGTAATTCTGATTTCACAATATCTGCCCTCTTGCTCCATGAGACAAACGACCGCTACATCTCTGTCGCGCAACCTGAATCGGTATAGGGGTATTAGTGGCAGATTACGACAGATCTTAAGGCAGGCAGAAACCGGGGAAACCGTGTTTATGCGAGGGTTTCCCAGGGGAAGCCGGTCGATTGACTGGCGATATGGATACGGGTGTCACACCCGTCGAGGGCACGCTCGACTCGTTGGCGCGCCAGGTCCGGGTGGTTGTTTTTTTCACTGAGATGCGCTGCCACCAGCAATTTCAGACGACCCAGGTCAATTCTGCCGAGCAGGTCTGCGGCCTGTCCATTACTCAGGTGGCCGAAATCTCCCCCGACACGTGCCTTGAGGCCTGGTGGATAAGGGCCTTCTGCCAACAGGTCAGGATCATGATTGAACTCCAGAATCAGCGCATCCACACCTTCCAGCGCCTCAACCATATGCCGGGTAATACTGCCCACGTCGGTTAACAGACCCAGCCGCTGCTGACTGTTGGAGAAAACAAACTGACAGGGTTCACGAGCATCGTGGGGGACGGGAAATGGCTCAACCTCAATGTCGCCAATTCGAAACGACTGGTGGCTACTGAAAAAATTCAGCTCGGCAACCTCGCCACCCTGGTGCATGGCCTCGGTGCCCGGCGTCATCCACACCGGCGTACCGTAACGCCGTGAATAGCGGGCAACACCGGAGATATGATCACTGTGCTCGTGTGTCACCAGAATAGCATCGATGCTGTCGGGGGCAATCCCGAAAGACTCCAGACGCTTCTCGGTTTCCTTGCAGGAGAAGCCACAGTCGATCATCAGGCGCGTCGACCCGATCTCAACCAGCGTAGCATTACCCTGACTGCCGCTGCCCAGCGAAGCAAACCGCATGCAGCTTATCTCAGTTCATCATAGAGCAAGGTCAATATGCGCACCGGTGTCACCGAGTCTTCGACCTGACCCTTCTCGTTCAGCACCATCACCCGGGTATCCGCCCCGTCATCGACCAGCTTGATCTGGTAAGTGGCTACCTTGTCGGTACCTTCGTCACTCGACCAGAACGCCAGCTTGGACAGGAAGCTCTTCTTCTGCCTTTTCAGGGGATCGTTATAGCGAACATAGTAGATACCCGTCGAGCGGTCACGGTCTTCCACCGCAAAGTCGACACGATCCAGCGTGATACCCACGCTGCGCCAGGCCCGTGAGAAACTATCGTGGATCACCAGTACCGGCTGCCCGTCGCCCTGTTTGGTCAATTCCGCCTTGTCCGGTGCCGGCGCCTGAGACGCGACCAACTGCTCGGCACGCTGCGGTGTCACGCCGAGGTAAATCATCATTTTCTTCAGCATCTCCGATTCCAGCCCGGGGTCACTGGGACGCGGCTCCCAGATGGTGGTCTGGATTTCATCGGTTCGGCCTTCCAGTTTCTCCTGCAGGCCTTTATGCGTAATATAAATCTCGGTGGTACCCGGCTTCTCACCGGCTTCCAGCCGCATGCGGTAACGATCACGCAACGACGAGGAATAGGCACTCTCGAAGACACGGCTGATGGTGTTGCGGATAATATCGCCGGGCGCATCCACCTGACTGTCTACCCATTCGGTTTCCAGCACGCCAAGCGTCGGATTTTCACGGCGGATCAGGAACCCGGCGTCCAGCCAGAACTCCCGCGCCCGGCTCCAGACAGCAGCCGGATCACCTTTCACGACCAGCCATGCACGACCGTTGTCGCGCACAATACGCATATCCTCCGGTGTCGGCATAACACCCAGGCTGGCATTGCTGCTGCGTGTCTGGGCCGTACTGTTGTAGCCTGACAAGGTTGCTGAGCCACCGCGTACGACCAGCGCATCATTAACCGGGGTTGTAGTGAGATCCGGCGGCACATCCAGTGGCGCTGTTGTTTCAGTCTTGCGGTACTCCTCACTGCGATCCGGAAACATCCGCTTCAGCGTACCGCACCCGGACAAAAAGGACAGCATCAGGATGGGCAACAGGATACGCAGGGCGATTGATTTTTCTGACATAGATAAAAGTCCGCTTGAATTCAGTTCAATTATTGGTTCGGTTCAGGCATTGGAAGCTTTGAGCACACCGGCCTGGCGTAATGCATCACGAACCGGTTGGTAACATTCGGGAGACAGCGGTGTCATCGGCAGACGCAGCCCCGGAGGAATCATTCCCATCTCGTGTAACGCCCACTTTACCGGAATCGGGCTGGGTTCGATAAACAGGTCACGATGCAGGGCACGCAGTGTGCTGTCGATCTTTTCCGCCGTTTCGCGATCACCTGCCAGCGCCGCCTGACACAGGTCATGCATGGCTCTGGGTGCGACATTGGCGGTCACAGAGATATCACCTTTGGCCCCCATCAGGATGAGCTCCATGGCGGTGGCATCGTCACCACTGTACAGATCCAGACTGTCACCACAGCGCTCCAGGATTTCCCTGCCACGCTGGAGGTCACCCGTCGCCTCCTTGATGCCAACAATGTTGGCGATCGGCGCCAGCCGCTCGACCGTCTCCGGCAACAGGTCACACACCGTTCGCCCCGGCACGTTATACAGGATCTGGGGAATCGGCACGGCTCCGGCTATAGCCCGGTAGTGCTGATACAGCCCTTCCTGGGTAGGCTTGTTGTAATACGGTACGACCAACAGGCAGGCATCGGCACCGGCCTCCATACCACAACGGGTCAGATCGATAGCTTCCTGGGTGGAATTCGCCCCCGTACCGGCGATAACCGGCACACGCCCGGCCACCAGGGTGACGATACGGCGTAACAGGGCACAATGTTCCTTTTCGTTGAGGGTCGCGGACTCGCCCGTGGTTCCTACCGCGACAATAGCATCGGTGCCGGCAGCAATGTGGAACTCGACAAGAACTTCGAGGCTTTCCTCATCGATTGCACCCTCCTCACGCATGGGCGTGACCAGTGCCACCATACTGCCGTGAAACATCGAAACCTCCACCAGGAAAAACCAGATGCATGTTACGTTTCCGACCCGCTGCTGACAAGCTGGTTCCCGGAAGCACCCGCGCTGCCTGATTAGTCCATTTAATACCGGATTCAGCAACCCTTGGTTTCCATATCGCGCCGGACAACGATAATGAGCCTACCTTACCAGACTGGCAAAGCCTCATGAGTGATCAGCCCGACAGTATCCGCGAAATCCGCATTAACCCCATTGTGCCCAGTGAATCCGTGCTGGTATCCACCGCCCGCGGTATGCGTCCGCGCAAGGATGAGGCGCCCGCCCCGCGCGATACCCGCAAGCATGTGGACCGCTGCCCGTTCTGCCGTGGCAACGAGGAAATGACCCCGCCCACCGTCACCACCTCCCCGGAAACCGGTGACTGGCAGGTGCGCGTGGTGGAAAACCTCTACCCGGTGCTGGGTGATGAGAGCAATTCCGGTAATCTGGTTTTCGGCCTGCAGCAGGCTATTGACGGCTATGGCCGCCACGAGGTGATTATCGACCACCCGGAGCACGGTATTGCCCTCCACGAAATGTCCGAGGACCATCTGTTTCGCCTGATCGGTGTCTACAAGGATCGCATCCGCACCCTTTATAAAGCCGATACGCGCATACAGTATGTACTGATCTTCAAGAACTTCGGCCCGGCAGCCGGTGCCAGCATTGCGCACACTCACAGCCAGGTCATCGCCATGCCGGTGGTCCCGGAGAATGTGTATAACGAAGTTGTTCACAGCCGTGAGTATTTTGAAAAGAACCGCCAGTGTATTTTTTGCTCACTGATCGACGAAGCACTGACGTTTGAAGCCCGGATCTATGATCGGGAGTCCGGTTCGGTACGTCGTAAAATCGATGTCGGGCAATACGTGATCGAACGCGGCGAGCACTTCGTTGCCATCAAACCCTTTGCCAGCCGTTACGAATGGGAGGTACACATCCTGCCGTTACAGCACGCCAGTGATTTCACCGAAATCAATGATGCACAGCGCGAAGACCTGGCCCGCGTATTGAAGCGGGCCACCGCACGGCTGGACGCGGTAATCGGTGGCGCACAGTACAACTTTTTCCTGCACTCGCTGCCACACAACAATGATTTTTCCAACTGCCACAACAGTTACCACTGGCATATGGAAATCTGTCCGCGCACCAGTATCCCGACCGGCTTTGAGCTGGGTTCGGGCCTGTTTGTCAGCACCATCAGCCCGGAAGAGGCAGCCGAACAGCTACGTGCCGTTGTACTGGATTAGTGGTAGGCTGCGCGCATGAATAACCAGTTGGTCATAGCGGCGCTGGGCGAGGATCGACCGGGGCTGGTCGATCGTTTGTCCGGCTGGGTCACAGACAGTGGTTGCAATATTGCCGACAGCCGGATGACCGTGCTGGGTGGTGAATTTGCCGTATTGTTGCTGGTGACCGGCAACTGGAACAACCTGGCCAAGCTGGAAAACCAGTGCGACTCGATGCAGGAACAGCTCGGTATGACGCTGCATATCAAGCGCACCGAGCCGAGATCTGCCACAGGTGATTTTTTACCCTATGGCGTGGATGTGGTATCCCTCGATCATCCCGGCATCGTCCATAATCTCGCCAATTTCTTTTCCCAACGCAATATCAACATCCAGGATCTGTCCACATCGACCTATGCGGCAGCGCATACCGGTACACAGATGTTTGCCGTACACATGGCGCTGGACGTGCCGGCCAGCATCCATATCGCCACCCTGCGCGAAGAGTTTCTGGACTTTTGTGACCGCCTGAATCTGGATGCCGTCATTGAGCCTGTAAAAGGGTAGGCAAGGAACTACACCCGCCATGTCCCAGGTTGATTCTGCCGCCAAACGCCTTTTTATTCTCGATACCAACGTGCTGATGCACGACCCCACGGCCCTGTTCCGGTTCAAGGAACACGACGTCTTTCTGCCCATGGTGGTGCTGGAAGAAATGGACGCCGGCAAGAAAGGCATTTCCGAAGTGGCGCGCAATGTGCGCCAGGTCAGCCGTTTTCTCGATGAGCTGATGCGCAACATCTCAACGGAGCAGATCGAGCAGGGTATTCCACTCAACACACGCGAGCTGCTTGAAGACCTGCAACAGGAGCAAAGCGGCCGGCTGTTTTTCCAGACCCATACCCTCAATGCCGCGTTGCCCGATGTATTGCCCGGCAACCGTCCGGACAACAGTATCCTTGCGACTGCGCTGGCACTGCAAAACGAGCACCCTGATATTACCGTGACGCTGGTGTCGAAAGACATCAATCTGCGCATCAAGGCTGCCGTGCTGGGTATCCATGCCGAAGACTATTTCAATGACCAGGTGCTTGAAGACGTCAACCTGCTATACCCCGGCATCACCGAGCTGCCGGAAGATTTCTGGCAGGCGCACAGCGATACCCTGGAATCCTGGCAAAAAGATGGCCGCAACTATTACCGTGTGCACGGCCCGCTGGTGGAATCCTGGAACATCAATGAATGCGTTTATATACCCGGCGACCAGGGTTTTGAAGCGCTGGTACGGGAAGTCGGCGGTGGCAGTGCCATACTGGAAACGGCCATCGACCACCGGGGATCACGGCATACGGTATGGGGCATTAATGCACGCAACCGCGAGCAGAACTTTGCCCTGAACCTGCTCATGGACCCGGAAGTGGATTTTGTCAGCCTGGTCGGCACGGCCGGCACCGGCAAGACACTACTGGCGCTGGCCGCCGGTCTGACGCAAACCCTGGAAGAAAACCGCTACAAGGAAATTATCATGACCCGCGTCACGGTACCGGTCGGTGAGGACATCGGCTTCCTGCCCGGTACCGAAGAAGAGAAAATGACGCCGTGGATGGGGGCGCTGATGGACAACCTGGAAGTGCTGACACGCTCTGACGTTGGCGGTGACTGGGGACGTGCGGCCACCAACGACCTGCTCAGTAACCGCATCAAGATCCGCTCCATGAACTTCATGCGTGGCCGGACCTTTCTGAACAAGTACCTGATTCTCGATGAAGCACAGAACCTGACACCCAAACAAATGAAAACCCTGGTGACACGCGCCGGGCCGGGTACCAAGGTCATCTGCCTCGGCAACGTCGCGCAAATCGATACGCCCTATATTACCGAGACCAGCTCCGGCCTCACGTATGTCGTGGATCGCTTCAAGGACTGGGAGCACAGCGGGCACATTATTCTCACCCGTGGCGAACGCTCAAGACTGGCCGATTACGCGTCAGAAGCCCTGTAATCAACGGGATAAAACAATGGGGTCAGAGACACATTAATCCGTAGCAACAGCTGCTTCCGGCAAGGGCTTTTTGGGCCAGGCCTTGAGTACCGCCTGCACCAGCGTAGCCAATGGAATGGCAAAGAACACGCCCCAGAACCCCCATAACCCACCAAACACCACCACTGCGATAATGATGGAGACCGGGTGTAGATTGACTACTTCCGAGAACAACAGTGGCACCAGCACATTCCCATCCAGCGCCTGGATCACACCGTAGGCCAGCAGGATATACCAGGAATCACTGCTCCAGCCCCACTGGAAGAACGCGATGACGGCGATCGGTAGCGTCACAGCCGCTGCACCGATGTAGGGGATGATGACCGAAAGCCCTACCAGGGTGGATAACAGCACGGCATATTGCAGGCCCATGATGGTAAACGTGGCATAAGACACACCGCCGACGATAAGAATTTCCCACGCCTTGCCGCGCACGTAATTGGCGATCTGCACATTGACATCCCGCCACACACGGGTCGTCAGTGCCCGTTCTTTCGGCAGGTAACCCTGTAACCAGTCGATGATGCGTTGCTTGTCCTTGAGGAAGAAGAACACCAGCAAGGGCACCAGGATCAGGTAGACCATCAGCAGCATAATGTCGATAACCGAGGCCATTGAGACCGACACCACGCGCTGCCCCAGGCTGCCCAGTTCAGCACGAATGGCATTCATCAGATCAGCAACCTGTGCCTCACTGACAAGACCCGGGTACCGCTCGGGCATATGCATAATAGCGCCCTGGACCTTGCCGATAATGTTGGGCAATTGCTGGAACAACTGTGTTGCCTGATAGGACAGTTTCGGCAGCAGCCCGAGCAACGCAAAAACCAGCACGATAATAAAGACAAGAAACACAATCACGACAGCCAGCAAGCGTGGTGCGCGCAGTCGTTGCAATGCCGTTACTACACCTTCCAGCAGATAGGCCAGCACCAGTGCCGTCAGCACGGGCGCCAACATCTTGCCCATGGTGATAACCACCACGAAACCCAGCAACAACACCAGCGCCAGAATGACAACCTGGGGATCTGAAAAATGCCGCTGGAACCACTGGCGAACGACCTCCATGCGGTCAGTCCGTACCCTGCTTGAGTGCTTCGTATTCTTTCTGGAAGACCCGCTCCAGTTCAGCGATGACCTCGCTGGCCTCACGTCGCTGCATGATGTGCTGCGTCATCAGATCAGACGTTATCTCCAGCGTCCTGGTTTTACTCAGCATGGAGTAAGTTTTGGTCAGACGTTTGAGAGCCGCGATGACTCGCTCGTTCTCGGGCGCGGGGATGGGTTCAGGTTCGGGAATTTTTTCACGGGGGGTATCTGCAACCGGCACTGTCATTCCCTGCGGTGACGTGGACAACCCGAAAGAACGACTAAGCAGGAATTCGGCAAAACTGGCAACCGCCGACTGATCCGTCGACGTGAGTTTTTCAAGGGTATCGAGAAGTGCTTTCTGCTGGTCAGTATCCATACGCCGTTTTATACAACGTCGGGATGTAATTTGCAGTAGTTTCTTGCGAAATCCAGCAGCTCATCCATGGCACGATGACGGAATTTCTGCTTCTGGTGCACAAAGGAAAACGGTCGTTCCAGTGGTGGTTCAAGCCGGAGCTTGACGAGTGTGTCCAGTTTGAGTTCTTTCTGGATCGTCGCCAGGGAGACAATCGATACGCCCATGCCGGCCTCAACAGCCCCTTTGATCGACTCGGGACTGCCCAGCTCCATGGAAAGGTGTATCTGCCCCGGTGCGATGCCGAGTTCGTGCATGTATTCTGCGATAACGTCCCGTGTACCAGACCCTTCTTCACGGCAGATATAGGGGTATTCCAGCAAATCCTTGATGCTGACCACCTCACGCCCGGCAAGGTGATGCGAAGGTGATACAACAGCTACCAGCTCATCCAGGCGACATATTTCCACCACAAGATTCTTGTTCATGACCGGTGATTCGACCACACCCAGGTCGATCACATTGTTCTCGACCATGTGCACAATGCCATCGGAGTTTGATACTTTGAGCTGGACATTGACGTCCGGATATTTCTTTTTGAAATCACCCAACAGGGCCGGCAGCATGTACTCGGCAATGGTCGTGCTTGCGCCGATCATGAGAATACCGCTGACATCACCTGTCATATCCTTGACGGCATTTTCCATTTCTGAATACAGCTCAAAGATACGTCCGGAGAAATCAAAAACCCGTTTTCCTGCCTCGGTCAGGCTGATGCGATTGTGGGTACGGTCAAACAGGCGGGTATTGAATTGCTCTTCCAGCTGGCGCACCTGGAAGGTGACGGCCGGTTGCGTCATGTGCAGATTATCCGCCGCCTTGGTAAAGCTCAAAAGACGAGCAACCGTATGAAATACCTGCAATCTACGATCTGACATGTTTCCGAACCCTTCTCTGCACGCTGGCGCCAGCTAATTTTTTTTCGAGCCAATAAGAATTATTGATCCGGGCGCGAACAATACAGCAGAAAGCAGGATAAAAAAAGCCGGGCGGTCACCCGCCCGGCTTTCCGGTTCTCCAATTTTGGCCGGAGCCTACATCCGGAACTGCGCCATCAATGCCTGCTGCTCAGTCGCCAGACGCGCTAGTTCCTCACTCGCCTGTGCCGTCTGCTGCGCACCCTCTGCCGAGCGATCCGAAACTTCACGGATATTATTCATATTGGCCTGCATCTCGGCGGCCACCGCGCTTTGCTCCTCGGCTGCACTGGCAATCATGGTGTTCATGTCGTTAATGTTGGAAACCGCACCGGCAATCGCTGCCAGCGATTCTGCTGCCTTCTCGACCAGGTCAGAACTGTTCTGTGCCTGACCCTGTGCGCCTTCCATCACCTTGACCGCATTGACCGCACCGTCCTGCAGGCGCTGGATCATATCGTGTATTTCCTGGGTTGACTGCTGAGTGCGACTGGCCAGCGTGCGCACTTCATCTGCCACCACCGCAAACCCACGACCCTGTTCGCCGGCGCGTGCTGCCTCAATCGCCGCATTGAGTGCCAGCAGATTGGTTTGTTCGGCAATGCCGCGAATCACATCCAGCACAGAGCCGATATTCTCACTTTCTTTTTCCAGGTTACGAATGACCTGTGCCGCCGCATTAACGCCACCCAGCAAGGAATCGATACCACCAATAGCTTCGCTTGCCACCAATGCACCGGACTTCGCATCACCATCTGCATTTTTAGCCGCTTTCGATGCCTCCGCAGCATTTCGCGCCACCTCCTGAACCGTCGAGGTCATTTCATCCATTGCAGA
>UOFM01000263.1_pt1 | contig 17108 bp, 17 predicted proteins | sample 1990071 | NCBI WGS metagenome assembly UOFM01 (sample SAMEA4728526, study PRJEB27164) | hydrothermal vent metagenome | biome: marine basaltic hydrothermal vent biome; feature: marine hydrothermal vent; material: mineral | place: Pacific Ocean | collected 2011-06-14/2011-07-23 | depth 1741 m
GCAAACAGCGCGATGTCGATGTCAGACAGGCGCTGCATAAAGTCCTCGGACACCAGCCGCTCCGGCGCAATATAGAGCAGGTCGAGTTCACCGGCGTGCAGCTTTGCCAGCACCTGACGGGCATCTGTCGAAACCAGCGACGAGTTATAGTAGGCAGCCGCCACACCGTTTGCGCACAGTGCATCTACCTGGTCCTTCATGAGTGAAATCAGTGGAGATACGACAATACCAACGCCATTCCGATGCAGTGCCGGTAATTGATAGCACAGCGACTTGCCACCACCGGTGGGCATCAGTACAAAAGCGTCTTCACCGTGTATCAGCGACTCAATAATCGTCTGCTGATCAGCGCGAAAGCTGTCGTAGCCAAACACCCGTTGCAAGGTTTCCTGTGGTGTTTCGGTTAAACCCCCCTGCCTTTCTACTGCCATCTTCGGGCTCCCTGCCTGTGGCTTGATTGATAGTCGTTACGCAATACTGCGTGATAAAGCCGCACGATTATAGCGGCTGGCGCAGAAATCGCGAACCGTTGCCCGATATTAATATCTCTTCCGGTAGTCATATAATTATCTTTTGCAATCAACATGTTGTTGGTTTACAATGGCCGATGTGGAGCACACCGATCTGAAAATCCAGGTGGGCGAACTGTTGCAACTTCAGCCGCGTGACGGCGATAACTCGCGGCGACTGCACGTCAATCTGATTGGCTACCTGCCCGGCGTCAGCCTGCTGGTAACGACACCCATGGTCGCTGACAAGGTAATGATTATCCGCGAAGGCCAGCCGTTTGTGGCCCGTATGATGGCGGGCAACCGCATTGTGGGCTTCACCACCACGGTACTACGCACTTGTTCACGGCCTTTCCCCTATCTACACCTGTCCTATCCTGAGGAAATGGAGCAGATTACCGTTCGCAAAGCGCAACGCGTGCGCGTCAAGCTGTTTTCTGCGCTGAAAAATACCAACCCTGATTTTCAACTCGACAAGCCGCAATCCGCGACCATTGTTGATATCAGTACCTCGGGCGCACTGCTGGTATCGAGCGATCAACTGGGTGAGATCGACGACAAGGTAAACGTTAACTGTGCCATTAAACTCGCGGGGACTGAAAAGCTGTTGTCACTGCCTGCCGTGATCCGCAATGTGCATATTGAACCCAGTGAAGAGCACGGCGAACACAGCTATTACCATGGGCTGGAACTCAACCTGAAGTCGCAGCAGGATATTTTCGCACTGCACGGCTATGTGTATGAACAGATTGTAAAGGCACAGTCGGAATAAACGTCGGACAGCACGTTATTCGGTTTCACGGACCGGTTGCTGCACGATGCGGATATAGGGTTTCACCATCAGCGTCCAGCCACCGGGAAATTTTTGTTTTGCATGCGCATCACTGAGCGTAGGGACAATGATGACATCATCACCCGGTTGCCAGTTAGCCGGCGTTGCTACTTCAAACTCTTCCGTCAACTGCAGTGAATCGATAAGGCGCAACAGTTCGTCGAAATTACGCCCTGTATTGATGGGGTAAGTCAGCGTTGCCTTGATCCGCTTGTCTGGCCCGACAATAAAAACACTACGTACTGACAGTGTATTATCGGCATCGGGGTGGAGCATGTCGTAAAGCCGGGCGATTTCCGCGTCAGGATCAGCGATTAATGGATAGTTAAGCGGGAAACCGTGTGTTTTCTCAATATCCCGCGTCCACTGATCGTGTGCCTCCAGTGAATCCACACTGAGGCTGATAACCTTGACGCTACGCTGGTCAAATTCTGAACGAATGCTCGCCAGATAACCAAGCTCGGTGGTACAGACGGGTGTAAAGTCAGCAGGATGCGACAAAAGCATGACCCAGCCATCGCCGATCCAGTCATGAAAATGAATTGTTCCCTGCGTAGTTGGTGCTGTGAAATCCGGCGCGATATCGCCCAGTCTGATTGACAAACCTGCTTCCTCCTGACCTATACCCTGATAACGTACTGTCCCGTAATGGGATCATGCGTATAGACGCTTGTCCGGCACCAGACATTCCATGTTGCACGCACTAACGCGTACACCTGATACAAGCGTAGAACAAAACCTGTGAATTTCCATAGGCTACGGGCGTGTTTTCAAATACCACGCGATATCGCCGTCTGGTATCATACGCATCAGCCCTGCCCGATGAGGAACAGGTCAACGAATTCAGCCTTATCACGACCTGAGTCCAATCATGAGAATTTTTATCCGGATGTTTTTCAGACTGGTACGCGCCATTATTGGCCCGTTTTTACTGCTGTGGGAATGGATCTCAACACCCAAAGGTATGCAGCGTCCGGACGCAGAACAGCAACGCGTGGATGAAATCACCCGTAACCTGGTGCTTTATCAGTTTCGCACCTGCCCGTTCTGCATCAAAACGCGGCAAGCCCTGAGGCGGCTTTCACTGAATATCGAACTGCGTGATGCGCAGCATGACCCGCATGACCGTCAGGCGTTGCTGGAAGGGGGGGGTAAAATCAAGGTTCCCTGTCTGAAAATGACCGGTGATGAAGGTCAGGTCACCTGGCTGTATGAGTCCGATCAGATTATCACCTGGCTGAATCAGCGTTTCGGCCAGGAAATCACTGATTAGGGGATGCCCTGACAAGTTCAACGCGATAGATGTCTGTATGACGGAGGAACCGGGGAAAGTCCGGGCTACTTCGACCTCGTTGTCAGCGTAACAATCGTCATGACAACACCCAGCGCCAGCAACCCGATGGAGAACACCACCAGGGCTTCCGCCATGGTGACACCAAAAAGCAGCTCCGGGGTGTAACCACACGGTTCCATGACCTGAAACACGGACGGGAACCATTTATCCAGCGCAAACCAGGCTGGCAGACCCGATTCCATGGCGCAACTGCCCTCGATGGTCCCGCGTTCAGTACCCAGCAGTTTCAGCGAACGCTCCAGCATACCCGCACCCACCACCGCGACCAGCATCTGTGCCAGCACCCGTGGTCCCCGCAGATACCGCGCCAGTAACCCCATGACACCAACCACGATAAGACCCAGCAGCCATACGCGGACATGGATACACAGTACACAGGGCCAGTAATCCAGCCGGTACTGGTAAAACAGCGCCACACCTTCCATGGACAACGCCAGCAGAATAAGCGCTATCCAGTAAAAAGAGCCATTGGCCAGTTGTTCCAGTCTGTCGCGCATGCGTTCCGCTCTACTTGATGATCCGGTAACAGGGGACATATTCCTTGCCGGGCAGTTTCATCCGGTGCTGCTCGACAAATGAGGTCAGCAGTTCATCCATCGGTTCCAGGATTTCCGCATCACCACGGATCTCGAAATGACCGTGCTCCTCAATGGAGCGTATCCCTTCATCCTTGACGTTTCCAGCCACCACACCGGAAAACACACGCCGCAGATTAGCCGCCAGTTCGTGCCGGTCCTGATTTTTGTGCAATGCCAGTGAACGCATGTTCTCGTGGGTGGGCAAAAACGGCTTCTGGAATTCAGCATCGATCTTCAACATCCAGTTGAAATAATAGGCATCGCCGTGTTGTTTACGAAACTCACGCACCTGGCGGATACCTTCAGCCATCTCCCGCGCCACGCGCTCCGGGTCATTGACAATGATCTTGTAACGCTGCTGCGCCTCAATGCCCAGTGTGTCGAGAATAAACCGGTTAACGCGGTTGAAATATTCTTCAGTGTGTTGTGGTCCGGTCAATATCAGCGGAAATGGCATTTCGGCATTATCCGGGTGCAACAGGATACCCAGCAGGTAAAGAATCTCCTCGGCAGTACCCGCGCCACCAGGAAAAACCACAATGCCGTGCCCGACGCGCACAAAGGCTTCCAGGCGTTTCTCGATATCCGGCATGATGACCAGGTTGTTGACGATGGGGTTCGGTGATTCTGCCGCGATAATACCCGGCTCGGTAATCCCCAGATACACGCCGGGACTGGTGCGTTGTTTGGCGTGGCCGATATTGGCACCCTTCATCGGTCCTTTCATCGCACCCGGGCCGCAGCCGGTACAGATATCCAGCCCACGCAGCCCCATCTGGTAACCGACCTCCTTGGAATAGTCGTACTCCTCCCGGCTGATAGAGTGCCCACCCCAGCACACCACCAGATTAGGCTCTGAGCGGGGCATCAAAATACGGGCATTGCGCAATATATGGAACACCGCGCTGGTCACCCCATCCGGGGTGTCGAGGTTGATTTTCGGGTTGTCCTCGATTTCATCATTGACGTAGATCACGTCACGCAGCACGGCGAACAGGTGTTCGTTAATTCCCTTGATCATCACGCCATCAACAAAGGCGTGTGCCGGCGCACCGGTGACTTCCAGCTTGATACCTCGCTCTTGCTGGATAATGCGGATGGCAAAGGCCGGATAACGCTCCAGCAGTTCTTTTCCATCATCCAGTGAACTGCCGCAATTGAGCACAGCCAGTGAACAGTTGCGGAACAGGTTGTATAAACCTCCCTGGCTGGTATCGAGCAGACGGTTAACTTCCGTCCTGGACAATACGTCCAGCCGCCCTTCCGGACTGATGCGGGCATCAACGACTTCGTAATCCATGATTTCTGACTTTATCCTGTTAATCCAGAGGCATGGAGTATAGCGGCAATTGATGGCGGGAATGTTGCCCGCCGCGATAGTCTGCGGCGTAAAAATATCTATCCTGCCTCTTGACAACGACTCCCTGCCCCTTCCACTCACCGGTTCTTATGCACAGGCGTCATCAAACGGTAAGAAAATCCTCGTGTGAACCTGCACACGCTTGATTCTTAATTTATAAATTGACTGTTACAGATTGATTTATATAGATAATTAATAATTGATCAAAAAATGTACGATTTAACGTTGAAGGCGTATTTTCAGGCATTCGCTGAGCTTTGCTCAACTTAGTCCACAAACTTATCCACAGATTCTGTGGATAACCTGTCAGACGAAACATCTTCCCCCCAGCGCTTGATTTATGCCTGCACGCACTCCATCTCTATAGTCCGAGAAACCTGACAAGAAAACTGACCATGGACAACCCGGAAAAAAACGAATACATCAGCGAAAACAGTGCTGGCGCCAGTGAACTGATTCGGGCACAGGATGCCTTGCCCACGACCATCCCCATCCTGCCGCAAACAGAACGTCCGTTTTTCCCCGGCCAGGTCATTCCTTTACTGATTGATCCGGACACCTGGGAAGCCACGATTCGTCTGGCACAGGAAAACTCGAACGGTGTCATCGGACTGTTGCTGGCCGATGCCGATCAACCGGAGCAGGCTTCGGTGAAAGACTTCTGCAAAATGGGAACCGCCGCCCGTATCCACCGGGTTGGTCGTGTTGATGGTCGCCTGCAAGTGTTGCTGGAAGGCGTACAACGTTTCCGCGTTACCGAATGGATCGGCAAACAACCCCCCTTCACCGCGCAAGTTCGCTACTTCCCTGAACCAAACTACGATGAAAACCCGGAAACCAAGGCTTATGCCATCGCCGTGATCAATACCATCAAGGAACTGGTACCACTGAATCCGTTATACGGTGAAGAGTTCAAACTGTTCCTCGACAACTTTCATCCCAATGACCCGTCGCACCTCGCCGACTTTGCCGCCAGCCTGACCACCTCGGCCAAACACGAGCAACAGGAAGTCCTGGAGGCCATTGACCTGCAGAAACGGCTGGAACGCGTACACGCACTGTTGATCAAGGAACTGGAAGTCGCCAAGACCCAGGCACACATCCGCAAGCAGGTCGAGGAGGACATGCAGGGGCACCAGCGCGAACATATCCTGCGCGAACAAATGAAGGTTATCCAGAAAGAACTGGGTATTTCCAAGGATGACCGCACGGCGGAACTGGACAAATTCAGGGAACGATTGAAAACACTGACGCTGTCAGAAGCCGCAGAAAAACGCATCAAGGAAGAGATGGACAAGTTTGCCGTGCTGGAAACCGGCTCCCCGGAATATGCCACCACCCGCAACTACCTCGACTGGTTGACCGGCCTGCCCTGGGGCAAGCACAGCGAAGACCAGCTGGATCTTGTCGAATCGCGGCGCATTCTCGACGAAGATCACGATGGCCTGGAAGACATCAAACAGCGCATCATGGAATTCATCGGCGTTGGTATCATGAAGGGTGAAGTATCCGGCTCGATCATTCTGTTTGTCGGCCCGCCCGGGGTTGGTAAAACTTCGCTGGGGCGTTCCATTGCACGCGCACTGGGGCGCAAGTTCTTCCGCTTCTCGCTGGGCGGCATGCGTGATGAGGCCGAGATCAAGGGACACCGCCGTACTTACGTGGGCGCCATGCCGGGCAAGTTTATCCAGGCGATCAAGGATACCCAGTCCGCCAACCCGGTCATTATGCTGGACGAAATCGACAAGGTCGGCGCCTCCTACCAGGGCGACCCGGCATCGGCGCTGCTTGAAGTGCTCGACCCGGAGCAGAACAGTGACTTCCTCGACCACTACCTGGATGTGTCCTTTGATCTGTCCAAAGCGCTGTTCATCTGTACCGCCAACCAGCTCGACACCATCCCCGGCCCGCTGCTGGACCGCATGGAAGTCATCCAGCTGTCCGGTTACCTTGCCAGCGAGAAAATGGACATTGCACGCCATCACCTGCTGCCGCGCCAGCTGGAACGTAATGGCCTGAAACGCCGTGGTCAGTTGCGACTCGACAAGGCGGCGTTGCGCAAGATCATCGAAGACTATGCCCGTGAGGCGGGTGTAAGGCGACTGGAGAAATGCCTGGGCAAGATCGCGCGCAAGGCTGTGGTGAAGATTCTCGAAGGTGAAAAAACACCGATCCACGTCCGTGCCGGAGACGTTGAAAACTACCTGGGCAAGGCACTGTTCAGCCGTGAGAAACCCCTGTCCGGCGTGGGCATCATTACGGGTCTGGCCTGGACCGCCATGGGTGGTGTCACGCTGAGTATCGAAGCAACGCGTATTCACAGCTTCACCCGTGGCTTCAAACTCACCGGCCAGCTCGGTGACGTCATGCGGGAGTCAGCCGAAATAGCCTACAGCCATATTCTCTCAAACGCCGAACGCTGGGGTGCCTCGCCGGACTTCTTTGAGAATTCATTGATCCACCTGCATGTGCCGGCCGGTGCCACGCCCAAAGATGGCCCCAGTGCCGGTATCACCATGGCCTGCGCATTGCTTTCAGTTGCAAAAAATCGTCGTCCAGTACGTACGCTGGCCATGACCGGCGAGCTGACGCTGACCGGACAGGTACTACCGGTGGGCGGCATCCGGGAAAAGGTGATCGCCGCCCGGCGTGTCAATATTCGTGAACTGATACTGCCCGAAGCCAACCGCGGTGATTACGAAGAAATTCCCGAGCACATCCGCAAGGGACTCAAGGTCCACTTTGCCGGGAAGTTCGATGATGTCGTACCCATTGTGTTTAACAAGTGATTGTACTGTTCAACAAGCCCTTCAGAGTCCTGTCACAGTTCACTACCGATGGCCACAAAGCCCACAAGGCAACGCTGGCAGACTACATCGACATAGCGGATGTCTACTGCGCCGGCCGTCTGGACTACGACAGCGAAGGCCTGCTGGTACTGACCGACGACGGCAAGCTGCAACAGCGCATCGCCAACCCGAAATACGGCAAATCCAAGGAATACTGGGTGCAGGTGGAAGGTGATCCCGGCGATGCTGACCTGCAACCCTTGCGCGATGGCATCACGCTGAAAGATGGCCCGACCCTTCCCGCACAGGTTGAACTGATGGATGAACCGGATATCTGGCCCCGCAACCCGCCAATTCGGGAACGTAAAAACATCCCCGCCCGCTGGCTCAAACTGACGCTCGGGGAAGGCCGCAACCGGCAGGTGCGGCGCATGACAGCGCACATTGGTTTTCCCACTTTGCGACTGGTGCGCTACCGGGTCGGAGACTGGACACTGGAGGGAATTACGAGCGGAACATTTACATTATCCGGGTAGCAAGACGAACAGATCTGGATTCTCGGGAATCAGGCCGTTATGCTAGTGCTTCAGGAAAAGTTGCAGGGAATGCCATGCAGGACGCTACAGTTTCACCTATCCCCCGCTTTGTCACGGCTGCCAGACTTGCCGGGCGTTTATACGGTGTACTGCTCACAGCAAAGGAAATCTCCCTGAGCGCCAGCAACGCCAAGGGAATTGCCTCCCGCGGCGGCGAAAAAACAGCGGGCTTTCGCCCGATCACAGATTTCATCACCGAAATGGCCAATGATACAATTTCACTGGTTTCCAGGATCAATCAGGTCGCATTGCAGATTTCCATCACCTCTGTCAGCGAAAACCGGGCCGTTAACGCCTGTGAACGTTTTTCAAAGGCCCGCGACTTTTTGTCCGATCATGGGGCACAGCAATCCCTGTCCCCGGTTATACAGGGTCTGAACAACCAGATCGCCGAATATCAACAGCAGGAACGAACCGCCATTGATTCGCTCGGTGAATTATTCGATGACATCGAACAGCGCACACGGGCGGCAAAAATTGTCGTAACCAACTCCCGGACCGAAGCTTCGCGCGCCGCTGAATTCCAGCCTTACCTGGAATCCATTGCCAACAGCGTGGAGAATGCCGCCGAAAACATCCACACCGAAATCAAGGTGTGTCGCCGTTACCTCTCAGACCTGAAGGAGGCTATCGCCACCCCATGAAATCCACGATTCTCTACGAAGGCCGCTACCAGTGGATTGTTTTCGGGCGCGACCCGGACAAGCCGGATGGCATTATCGATACCAACCAATACCTGGTGGTGGATGGAAAACGCAGCCTGTTGATCGATCCCGGCGGGATCGAGATCTTTTCAGCCATGCTGGCAGCCGTCCTGCGCTACACCGACATCGACCATCTTACCGACCTGTTTGCCTCCCACCAGGACCCGGATATTATTTCTTCCCTTGGCCTGTGGGACCAGGCATTACCCCACGCGAAACTGTATGCGCCCTGGATATGGGAAAGCTTCCTGCGCCACTTCGGTCTGAATCATATCGAATACCATTCCATTCCGGATGAGGGACAGGTCATCCATCTGGAAAGTGCGGAACTGACCTTTCTGCCCGCGCACTACCTGCATTCATCGGGTAACTTTAATGTCTACGACCCGGTGGCGAAAATACTCATGAGTGGTGATATTGGCGCCGCCCTGGAACCTGCCGGTGCACCGATGTTCGTTAAGGATTTTGACGAACACATCCCAAAAATGGAATTATTTCACCAGCGCTGGATGCCTTCCAACCGGGCCAAACAGGTCTGGATTGACCGGGTGCGAAAACTGGATATCGAATACATGGCACCACAGCACGGACGGATTTTCACCGGGGAAAACGTACAACGTTTCCTGGACTGGTTTGAACAACTGGAGGTGGGTACCGGTATCAGTGAGGATTGATATCGTCTGACTCTTTATAGCCGATTGCACGAAAGAACAGTGTGACCAGGTAATCCGTCAACTCGTTAAGCTCCAGTTCCTGGTAACGCGGTGTCTGAAAAATGCACTTGGCATACAGCGCCTCGCGCAACATACCCTGAAACATTAATGCAGCAATCCGTCCATCGGTATGTTGTACCGCACCGGTTGGCTGCAATTCGCGGATAGTCACTTCAATGTAATCGGTGAAGGGACGCCAGCGATTTTCAAAGAATTGCCGGGTGGCCTCGCTACCCTCCAGCGCACTTTGTAACTCCATACGCAGGTAGTCAGGATCACGGGATACACTTTCCACATAGCGCCGTGTAATCATGCGCAGTAACTCGCTGAAGCTCCCGTCGCTTTGCACAACCGCCTCGACATAGCTCTCGCGTTTGCAGGCGATCTGATTCAGGACCTCTTCGTACAACGCTTCCTTGGACGGGAAATGACGGTACAGAATGGCCGGACTCACACCGACCCGGCGCGCAATCTCGTCGACCGACACCCCGTGGTACCCCTTGTCCGAGAACAATACCTTGGCGACAGCCAGTATGACCGCCTTGCGTTCAGTTGCCTTGAGACGTTTAGTCAATCCAGTTCCCTGCAGCATGGCAATGGAACCCCGCCGGTTCACAGCGGGGTTCCATCAATGTGCCTCAGCCCTTGCGGATATTGAAGGCGTACTCCCCGCCATCCTGGACGGTATTAAGCAGCTCGTTTCCGGTTTGCTGGCAGAATGCCTCAAAATCCTTCACTGATCCAGGGTCAGTCGAAATGATGCGTAACACCTGGCCGGAAACCAGTGTCTGGATACTTTTCTTCGCTCTCAGTATCGGTAATGGGCAGTTCAATCCACGGGCATCGAGTTCAAGATCGTAATTTGACATGGCTCGCCTCCTTTTGTTAGTGAGCGTTCACTTTTTATAACAGACCAGTTGGTTTGTCAAGCGTTTTGCTACTTTCTTGCGGCAGTCAGCGCTACTTCTCTGCACTGATCATGGCAATCCAGCCCGGATCTGCATCGCCGTGTTCAGCGGGTACAAAATCACCATCCGGTTCATCGTCTTCATCCCAGCCCTGAAGATAAATCGTGACCCTGGAGAAGCCTGCATCGAGAAGCATCTCTTTCAACTCCGGCAGACCGTACAAACGCCACTCATAGTGGAAGGCCTGATTCATTTTTGAACCGTCACTAAACGTGAAGTGAATGTTGCACACCATATGACCGGTCACCGGGTCATAACTTTCCTGTTCCCAGATGTAATTAAAACCCTTGTGTTTGGTCTTCTCCTCGATTTCCTGGTAGGCCTCGTAGCCACCAAACGAATCCATAAACAGGATGCCATCATCGACCAGGCTGTCACGCACCGAGGCAAAATAATCGACCAGCACTTTACGTTCCTCAAAGATCTGCCAGCTGAAGTTCATTGCCAGCACGATATCAACCGGGTCGGTCTTTACCGAGCGCACATCATTCTGCAACAGCGTAATGCGGGCGCGTTGTTCAGGTTCAAGATCGGCGATGTGGTGGCCGCGACTCCATTCCAGTACCTCGGGATCAAAATCCACGCCTACCGCCTGGTTATCCGGACGCCCGCGCACCCATTCACAACCCATTTTTGCCGTGCCGCAAAAATCCTCACGCAGCCGCTTTGCGGTACGACCCCGAATCCGTTTGAAATTGGTGTCGACGAACTCGTATTCAAAGTCTGTTGCCTGAACCGACTTTTCGTAGAGGACATATTTATCCTCGGTATCAGCCTTGCGCAGCTTGGTGGTTTTCTGTGCCTTTGATGATTTTCCCGACTTTTTGTGCCGGGTTTTCTTTATGCCCATGGGTATCCTTTGTGCGACAATGACCGGAACGTGTGATCATACCAATTCAATACCCTCAGGTAATCCATGATTTCCCGGAACTTGTCTCGTTTAAGCACACTCATTCGTGAAATAGCCGATCGCGAACTCCCTCCGCGTTTCAGTTGCCACTCCGGCTCACGCAAATCAGATGGCAGCCTGGTCACGGAAGCTGATGTTGTGATGCAGGATGCATTGGCCCAGGCACTGAATGCCGAGTGGCCGGCATTCGATTTACTGGGTGAGGAAATGTCCGAGGTGGAACAGCAACGCGCGCTGCAACACAAGGACAGCGGCGTCTGGTGTATTGATCCACTGGACGGCACCAGTAATTTCGCTGCCGGGGTGCCCTACTACGCCGTGTCGGTCGCCCTCATTCGCCAGGGACAAGTGGAAATGGGTGTCGTTTATGACCCCAGCCGCAAGGAGTGTTTTTCAGCGGAACGCGGCGAAGGGGCCTGGATGAATGGCGAAGCCCTGCAACCGCTGCATCTGCCAAGCCCGTTATCTGAAGGCATGGCACTCATTGACCTGAAGCGTCTTGAACCGGATCTGGCCAGTCGGCTTGCCGCCAGCCCTCCCTACAAGTCACAACGCAGCTTTGGCGCCGTGGCGCTGGACTGGTGCTGGCTGGCGGCCGGTCGCTGCCACGTGTACCTGCATGGACGGCAAAAACTCTGGGACTATGCGGCAGGCAGCCTGATACTGGAAGAAGCGGGAGGCTCGGCACTGACACTTGAAGGCGAACCGGTATTCTGCGCTTCACTGGCGCCACGTTCTGCCGCCGCTGCGCTGGACCCGGATATTTTTAAACAATGGGTGGACTGGCTGAATATTACTTCCTGCCCGAACTGAGAAACGCCAGCGCCTGATTGCCCTGCTGTGCAAAATGCCGGAAGCTGGCAAAGCTTTCTTCATCCAGCGTTCGGCCACTGGGTTGCCGATCCGCGTAAAATATTCCAATGACCTTATTGTGAATCTCAATCGGTGTCACAAAAAAGTCAGCGCCGAGTGTGATCGCCCTGACATCTTCCGTCACCAGTTTTTTAAGTGGCAAACCCGTATCCTCTCCCATCCAGACCGGGGTACGCTGTTCAACCACATGTGCAAACAGATTGGGTTTTTCGGCAAGCATCTCGACCTGAAACTGCCGACGCAAACGCTCATTTTCCAGTCCCAGTGCGTAACGCCCGGCAATAAAGCGTTTATCCGGTGTACATAGCGCAAACAAGGTGCGATCCATGCCGATACCGCGATACATCCCTTCCAGCACCATTTCCAGCACCATATTGAAATCCGGCTGGCTTTCCATCAATGACGATAATTCACGAAGAATCTTTAACTGCAAGGACGGGTCCGGATCAAGAAACTGGATAGTGGAGTCAGCCAGTCCGGACTCTGCGGCCAATGCTTTTTTACCTTCGGCGAGAGGAATCAGCTGGCTCGCCTGATCTGCGCCGTAAAATGCGGCTGTTTCTGCCGCTTCACGGGCATTTTCCTGCACCAGGGTACGGACATCATCAACCGGCAAATACAGATTCTCGGCGATTCGTTCGACGAGCCGGGTGACATCGGGATCCTTCCAGCCTTTTTCAGCAGCTTCAGCCAGCTGGTATCCCAGGTCCACGTTACCGGCACGCGGGTTTCGGTCACTTTTCCCCTGCAAGGATTCTTCCAGCAGGGCACCGAGCTTCCATTCGCGACTAAGGCCCAGCGTGAGTTCACGCAAGGGGAAACCGAGAACATCGCACTGCACCTTGTCAGTCGTTTCACCGGATCGTTGCTTGAGTTCCTGGTCCAGTACTTCACCGGCTTCACCGGCAAAGGCCCAGAAGGCCATATCACCCAACCGGTACAGCAACGTGGCAATAAACACTTCCTCCGGTGAATCGTCCTTGCGCTTGCGTGCAAAAGAGCGCGCCTGCACCGCTGCATGAAAGGCACGCGCCATCTCTTCGATAACATGTTGCTTCTGCTGTCCCTTGAGTATCGACTCAACGATAGCAATAGACAGGCAAATACTACGGACTTCCTGGAACCCCAGCACCACGACAGCACGACTGACCGTACTGATGGTTTTACCCACCGGGTTGAAGATCGGACTGTTGGCCACCCGCAGTAATTTTGCCGTCATGGCGGCATCCTGGAGTACCACGCGCGCCAGTTCGGCGGCACTGCTTTCCTTGCTGTCCGATACCCGGGAAATATCACCGGCAGTATGCGCAAAAACCGGCATACCGGATTCGCCCAGCCGGCTTATCCAGCCCGTCAGGCTTTTGGGATCAGCGGGTTTTCGTCGTATCGTGGGAGGGGTCTTGCTTATATTTTCACCTGACAACCTGCTCTACTCCCCTGGTTTCGTGAGCAACCGCCGCTTTACTTATAGACAAGCGGGTTCAACCATTATAGATTCCACTCATGCTTCTGGCCACGTACGGACGGATAAACCAGGGCATACAAAAGTACCACCCGTATCATTATCAATTTAACAAGGACAAGGAGCAAGACAGGATGAAAAAAACGATACTGGCAATGACATTGTTAGCGGGTACCAGTACAGCATTTGCAGCAGCCGATAGCGGTTCAGGTTGCGGTGTAGGTGCCATGATCTTTGAGGGGCAAAGTGGTGTTGCCCCACACGTACTGGCGGCAACAACCAATGGTACACTGGGAAACCAGACGTTCGGCATGACATCCGGGACACTGGGTTGCGATGTCGACCAGCCCATCTCGATTGCAGCCGCTGATTTTCTTGATAACAACATGGAAAAGGTTGCACGCGACATGGCCACCGGGTCTGGTGAGTCACTCGACACGCTGGCCAACCTGATGGGTATTTCCACCCGGGACAGCAGCCACTTCAAGGCTGTTTCTCACGCGCAGTTTGCCGCTATCTTCAGCAGCAACAGCGTACACAGCAGTGACGTCATAGCCGCTCTGAATCAGGTTATGAAGCAGGACGACGTACTGGCAAAATACGCCAGTTAACGCCTGTTGCCTGCCGCCGATCGGCGGCAGGCAGTTTCTACCAGGACAAACCTCTCCAACCGCTATGCGGCGGCTGCGGCTGTGCACCAGCAAAAAAACCTGCTCATACCTGACATTATAGATGATTTCTGACCGACCAAAACGGCATATGGCATGTGCTGCCATACTGACTATGTTATTACTCTTTGACATGGCCACCGCAACTGCGGCAACACCTGCAGACAACGTGGTGGCTTACACCGTTCAACAGGCGCTTGCACAGGATGACTACTGGCTAAAACTGGTTCACTATAAACGCAAGGGCAAGGGATACCTGAGTCAGGTTGACGATACAAAATTCTTCACTGCACCGGACGGGAAAACATCTCCGAATGCAGAACTTGCCGCAACCCTGCAGGCTTTTTTTCAGCCCGGCGATGATGACAGTCACCCGCAGTGCCGGTTTCCAGCCCGCCTGTACTGGCTGAATCAGCAACTCGACCTCAGCGCACACGGCCTTCCCGTTGTGCACTGCAATGCGTTGAAGAAATGGCTCACAACGTTAAATGCAGAGCAGGCGACACTCATCTTCCCCGCCGCCTACCTCAACAGCCCCTCTTCCATGTTTGGCCACACGCTGTTGAGGCTGACGCCTTCCGATCACCGAAAATCGACCCCGCTAGCCGCTTATGCTCTCAACTATGCCGCTAACGCCGATGAAGATGATGGTGGACTGGCCTATAGCTTCAAAGGTTTGTTCGGCGGCTACCCGGGGCTGTTTTCCATCGTTCCCTATTACGAAAAAATAAAGCAGTACAGTGATATCGAAAGCCGGGATATCTGGGAATATGACCTGAACCTGAACCAGGCAGAAATCGACCAACTCATGCGACATGCCTGGGAAGTCAAAAACATCAATTTTGACTATTATTTCCTCACCGAGAACTGTTCCTATCACGTCCTTTCCTTACTGGAAGTCGCTCGACCGGGAAGTCAGCTCACGGATGATTTTTCCATCAAGGCCATACCCTCCGACACAGTACGTGCTGTGATAAAAACCGGCATGGCAGACCGCGCAATATATCGGCCTGCGACCACTACGCTGATTCGTCAACGCCTGGCTTTGCTGGACACCCATGAAAAAGAACAGGTCATACAGCTTGCTACCGGCACAACCCTGCTCCCGAGGGAACAAGCCGGTAACGTCACCGACAGCCGCAAGCGGTCCCGGATTCTTGAACTGGCTTATGACTATAGTCGCTACCGGTCACTGCAACAGACTGGTTCCCGTACCAGCATTTCACAGGATTACCAATTGCTGATAGAGAGAAGTCGCCTGCCCGCCGGCAATGTATGGCCACCCGTGCAACGACCCGCTTATCAGCCAGAACAGGGGCATCAGACTACACGCCTGGCGGTTGGTGGTGGATCGCGCAGTGGAGACAGTTTTATCAGTCTGCGTTTCCGGCCTGCATATCATGACATTCTCGATCCTCCGGCCGGCTATTCACGTGGCGGCCAGATCAACTTTCTCGACCTGCGGGCACGTTATGTCCCGACCGATAACAGCCTGCAGCTGGATCGCTTTACCCTTATCGACATTTTATCCCTGTCGCCCCGCGACAAGTTTTTCAAACCGATCTCCTGGGGCGTTGACACAGGTATCGAACGCATGCTGACGCGTAACGGGCGGGCAACTGGTGCACAGGTAGGTGGCAGCAGTGGACTCAGCTACCGCATGGGGCAACAACATCTGCTTTATTTTCTGCTCAAGGGGCGACTTAAGGTAGCAAGGGCATTTCAGGACAATTACTCTCTGGGCGGTGGCCTGTCTGCCGGATCACTGCTTTCGTTTGAACATTCCACGGCAGAGCTGTCGCTGACAGGCATCCGTTTCGCACTTGGTGAGACAGACACGACTCTGACCGCCCGCTGGCGACAGAGCTTTCCGATTGGCAAACAGCGCGCTTTCCGATATCGCCTGGAACAACGCCATGAACGCAATCGTAATATCAGCGAAATTGAGATAATGTTGAATTGGTATTACTGATACCTGTACTCCCGGCTGGAAACAAACCTCATACTGGCCTGAATCACAGCACAAAGGCAGAACGGCCATGAAACCCTATTCCGAAGCCTGCGACCAGAATCGCGAACCTGTCCTCAGCGTCCTGAAACAGGAATTAACCGGGCGACAGCGCCTGCTCGAAATCGGCAGTGGTACCGGTCAGCATGCCGTATACCTGGCGGGTGAATTTCCGGATATGGTCTGGCAAACCAGCGAGCTACCCGCCATGCACGCAGGTATTCATGCCTGGCTTGCCGAAGACAGTGCGCCAGCCAATGTGCTGCCGCCGATCTCCCTCGACGTATGCAGTGATCCCTGGCCGAAAGAACCCTACGACGCCGTATTCAGCGCCAACACCGCTCACATTATTGCCTGGCCACAGGTGCAGTGCCTGTTTACCGGGGTGGGAGAAACACTGGAACCTGGCGGGATCTTTTGTCTCTATGGCCCGTTTAACTATAACGGCGGCTATACCAGCGAGAGCAATGCACGTTTTGATGTGTGGTTGAAACAACGCGATCCGCTGAGCGGAATAAGAGATTTCGAGAGGTTAAATGATCTGGCGGAAGACGCCGGACTGGCATTAAAAAAAGATTATGAAATGCCGACCAACAATCGGATCCTGACGTGGCTGAAAGCCCGCTGACCCGCCGCTGACCGGCAACCCGATACGCTACTCGAAGTGACCTGACAGCCAGGGTTTGAGCATCAGGGCTACACCAAATGCCACCACGTAGTCCATCGACGGGCCGGTGCTTGCCAGAGACTCCAGCGTCGGGCCGGCGATAACGGTCACGGCGGC
>UOFM01000339.1_pt1 | contig 16506 bp, 18 predicted proteins | sample 1990071 | NCBI WGS metagenome assembly UOFM01 (sample SAMEA4728526, study PRJEB27164) | hydrothermal vent metagenome | biome: marine basaltic hydrothermal vent biome; feature: marine hydrothermal vent; material: mineral | place: Pacific Ocean | collected 2011-06-14/2011-07-23 | depth 1741 m
CCAGCAGGGTGACATTCTTGTGCTTCCAGGCCCGAAACCCGTCGATATCGAATTTCACCGTTACCACTCCGAAACAGGGGAAAGCGTATGATTATGCGGTATTTAATGACGGTCTGCACGAAAACGCTCAGCCTGCTTTCCCCACCACAACCTGCCCGGCCAATTGGCGCAAACCCTGCAGTGCCTGCGCCAGCACCGGGTTGTCACTTTCGCGCGGGTACACCATATAAGCCGGGTTGATATATTCCGGCGTTCCGGCGACACGGAACAAACTGCCGGCGGCGATAAAAGATTCAGCCATGCGGGCAGGCAGAAAGCAGCTACCACCATTATTGAGGATCAGCTGTATACCCAGCCAGCCGATGTTCACCACTTGCGGTGGGCGTTCCAGCTCGGGGTAACTCTGGGCATGCCAGGCATAGAAACCCGGCCCCCATTCAACATAGATATAGTCACTGCCCGGTTTGACATCATCGGAGCGACTGCTGACCAACACCAGCGTTTCATCAAAGAGATGCTCAACAATCAGGCCGGGGCCGTGGCCGGGTGTATACATCAGGCAAACGTCCAGCGTGCCTTCGACCAGCTGTCGCATCAGGTCTTCCTCAAAACCAATCTCACTGCGAATAGCCACATCGGTCGCCGCACGACGCATCCAGCCGACCCAGTCCGGCAGAAACCCCTCCCACAATGCAATCCGGCCACCAATACGGATAGAGGCACGGTAACGCCCCGGCAGGCCGACTTCGTGGCGGGCCTGCTCTGCCGTACGCACCAACCGCTTGGCGTGTTGCAAGAAACGGCGCCCCGCCGGTGTCAGCGTGGCACCGGAACGGTTACGCACGAACAACCGGGCGCCCAGTTCCGTTTCCAGACGCTGGATACGCGCACTGACCGTCGATTGTGTCAGATGCAATTGCCGGGCGGACTCAAGAAAGCTGCCATGGGCGGTAATGGCCAAAAACGTTCGTGCCTGTTCAATATCCATGCTGTCAGGCCCCTGTTTGGTCTGTTTCGGCTTTATATATCGATATTATCGATAGTATCTATTGAATAATATCGCTTTACAAGCATTTAACGCAGCCGATAAAGTAGTCATAAATCGACTGAATCAGGAGAACAAACATGAGCGCGGAGATACAAGTTGCACGGGATATCGAGGGCTACCTGGTTGATCCGGAAGACTGGGATGAGCAAGTTGCCACTGAACTGGCTGCAGACGAGGGCCTGACACTCACAGAGGAATACTGGTCTATTCTCAATTTCATGCGGGCCTACTGGATGGAGAATAAAGTCGCGCCGGATGTCCGCCACGTGGTCAGTTTTCTGGTAGATAACGGCGGTTTTGACAAAAAAACGGCCAAACAACACTTGTTCAGATTATTCCCCTACGGCTATGTCAAACAGGCCTGCAAGATTGCCGGGATGCAGCGTCCGCGTGCCTGGAGCACGGGTTAATCCACTGGTGTTACACAGGTGGTGAACTTCAGATGATGGACTTCCGTGTCAATGTTCTCCCAGCCAGTGGTCCTGTAACCGACATTGCCAAACTGACCCGGCTGGTTTTCCGGACGATCGGCTACACCCATCCGGTCACTCAGATACAGCCAGGGCTGGATGGCGAAGTCTTCGGGTATATCCAGCGTCAGGTGTACGGCACCGTAAGCGCTATAGACCGACAATCGGGTATCGTTCAGTGTGTTGAATCGGGATTTTTCTTCAGACATTGTCCCGTCCACGACAAGACTGCCGCGTGTACCCGGCGAACGGATTGTCAATTCCGGCAGCGCCGGGCCTTTGCGCCAGTCGACGGTTGTCAGTGTTTCAACGTCGCTGAAGAACAGACCCAGGTTAAAGGGAATGTCGACAATCGTATCCATGACAAAGCTGTCGGGCATCATCACATAGTCAACATACAGTGCCGGAGTTTTAAGTTTCCACAGTATGCGTATGCGGTTCTCCGTACGCCGTATGACGCGTAACGGGCCTTCTTTCACTCGCGTCAGCCGGGAACTGTAATCATTTGATGTACGTCTGAACGAGATAAAGCCGAACATGTTACCCCGGTGACGAATCTTCATGGCATCAAGTACATTTGGACTCCAGGTGTTCGCCGCAAGCTTCCACTGGAATGTATCAATCAGGAACGGGTAACGACCGGAAAACCCGACTTTGTAGACGTTTGTTTCGATACTGTCCTCTGCTGCTGTGTAGTCAACGGCCTTGTCAACCGGCACGTTAGCTGCTGAACCCGACAACCCGGTATAAACCCAGCCGGTCTGTCCGCTCTTTGAATCATTCACCTGAATTTCAACCAGTGGGGTTTCTTTCATATCCCCGGGGACAAACCGCGACGCACGATCAGCCAGTCTGAATACAATTTCATCCTTCGGCCCCAGCAAATGTGTCGGGTTAGCTGATAAATTCGTGTCATCCAGCAAAAACCGCCCTTCGTCATCTCGCGGATCAATCTGAATTGTTATCGGTAATAACTGCTGGTCGCGGTAGTTCAGCAGCGTGATCTGATTGACTGGTTTACCCAGCAATGCCGGCAGTTTTTCTGCGGGCATGACAACCAGCGAATCAGGCGATCCGCAATTTGTAGCGGGCCAGACAGTTAATTGCGTCATCGCTGCTGCTCCAGCGGCAAGACTCAATCCCCCCAGATAAAAGCACATGATACATGTGATGAAATGCTTCACAGTAGCCTCCCATTTACCGCACACGGACGGCTTGTTGAACAATGTAGAAATCTCTACCGCCAGCATGAAACTATGGACCTGGTTTTGGCCAGCCTTTCGGCAGTTCACGGACTGGCAATATTTATCTCCAGCGGTATGCTGACAGACCCGACCGCACCTGAGGTTGTGATAGAAACCCTGGGGGGGAAAGTTTATGGCATTCTGATGCATGGGATAGAGGGCACGAACTTTGATTTGAATGAAATCTGAAATTTCTTTCCTGCGGGCTTTACTGTATAGTTGACTGCCATTTTTTCCACTTTACTGGTTCCCAAACCGAGGATCGCTTCATGCAAATCGAGCAAAACAAGGTCGTCACCCTGAATTACACCCTGACCGACAACGACGGTAACGTCATCGACCAGTCCAATGACGGCAGTTTCGCCTACCTGCATGGCGCCAACAACATTATTCCCGGGCTGGAAAATGCCCTGACCGGGAAAACAGTCGGTGAAAAAATGGATGTGGCCGTCGAACCGGCTGACGGCTACGGTGAGCGCGACGCTGAAAAGACCCAGACCGTGCCACGTAACATGTTTCCGGAAGATGCCGAAATCGAGACCGGCATGCAGTTCCACGCCCAGGGGCCAGATGGTGAGACCCTGGTGGTCACTGTGGTCAAACTTGAAGACGATACGGTCACTGTTGATGGAAACCACCCACTGGCTGGTGTTGCGCTCAACTTCGATGTTGAAGTCATGGAAGTTCGTGATGCGTCTGAAGAAGAACTCCAGCACGGTCATGTACACGGCCCTGAAGGCCACGACCACGGCTAACGCGTGTCAGCCATCGTCCTCGCAGTTTTTGATCTCAAACTCCAGTGATGAATGCGTGATATCAAAGGCCTCGCCCAGCCGTTCCTTTAAGGCATCCTTGATCCCGGCGGTATCCTCGAAACAATTGATAACGACGTGTGCTTCCAGCGCACGGCGTTGCTCATCAATTTGCCACAGGTGAATATGGTGTACATTCAGTACACCGCTCACTGTTTCCATTACCGCTTTGACATCGGTCACCGACAGATCCTCCGGTGTACCTTCCATCAACAGGTGGATCGTTTGTGGTAGCAGACTGGCTGCCTGATACAGTACATATACCGCAATAAGCAACGTCAACAAGGTATCTGTCCAGTACCAGCCGTATAGCAGAATCAGACTGCCGGCAATCACGACACCCACCGATGCCAGTGCATCGGAAACATTGTGCAGAAATGCTGCACGGATATTCATACTGTTTTTTGACATGGTCCAGGTCAGCACCGCTGTTGCCACGTCAATAACCAACGCCACACCGGCAACGATAACCACGATCCAGCCTTCAATGACCTGTGGATCAAAAATACGCCATATCGCCTCGTAAACAAGAAACAGCCCTACCAGCACGAGGATAATCAGGTTGATCAGCGCTGCAATCACCTCGGCACGCCGATAACCAAAGGTAAGCAAATCATCGGCCGGTTGCCGTCCGATCCGCCGCGCGAACCAGGCAATCAGGAGTGAGCTGGCGTCACTGAAATTGTGCAATGCATCCGCTATCAGCGACAAACTGCCGGATACAATGCCTCCCACCACCTGCGCCACCGTGAGCAGCATGTTGGCAACAATGGCGAACAATAGCCGTCGGTCGCCCATCTCCTCGATATCATGGTGATGATCATGACTCATGCCGGCTTTTCCGCGCACTGAATATCTTCGGCCACCATCATTTCATTTCCCCTTGACCGGATCAGTGCTTCCTTGTTGAGCCGATGTAATTTTTTGATGGCTGCCTCGCGGATACTGGCGCTGCTGCGATTGTGACCGCTTTCCAGGTACACCAGCTGTTGTGGCTGGCGACCACGAAAATAACGCGCACCACGCTGGCTGGCATGCTGCTGCATACGCCGTTCAACATCATTACTGATACCGGTGTACAACGAGTTATCGCTACACAGAATGATGTATACCTGCCAGTTGTTGTTCACGGGGAGCCGATTTCCAGTGGCTGTCCACACTGACGGCAACGATAGCAGGCTTCACCGCGTCGCACCCGGTTATGACGGCAGGTCGAGAGTTCATGGCTACTGCAAGCGCAGTGATAGGCAAAGCGACGCTGTCGCCGGACCGGTAATCCCGTCAGGTCATAACGCGCTGTCGCACGTGGCTCGGCATCCAGTGCACGCATCACCGACTGCCACTCTGCACCGTGTGCCCGTACCCGGCGCAGCCCCCACAGCTGGTCCACAACAAAGTGTGCCACTTCGTGCGGTACCGTTTCCTTAAGGTTATCGTCAAAATAGCGGGCAAAAATATAGGGGTTGTAACGAATGGCGGCTTTACCACGCAGCACCCGGTATTGTCCGGCGGCACGCCCCGTGAGATCAAACTGCACCGGCGGTGCCACAAACTCCCGCTCGAACAAGCCCGCTGCGCGCACCACACACGCCTGCGTGGCCTCATGAACCTGGTGCTGCTGCAATATATCGATGGATTCAGGTGGCATGAAGGACATCATAACGAAAAACGGCCGCGACGTGGATTGGATATACTATCGCCCATGGGACGCTACCGACCGCCACAACCACAATCATCGCTGTACATCACCCGTGCCGGCTACAAAAGCCTGCAACAGGAACACAATGACATCTGGAAACGCCGCGCCGATGTCACCAAAGCCCTGTCTGCGGCCGCCGCCGAGGGAGACCGTTCCGAAAACGCCGAGTACATCTACCGGAAGAAAGAACTTCGTGAAATCGACCGGCGCATCCGCTACCTGCAAAAACGCCTGCCGGAACTCAAGGTGGTCTCCGAACCACCGAGCGACCGTGAACGGATTTTCTTCGGTGCCTGGGTCACGCTGGAAAATGACAACGGCGAGGAAGTGACCTACCGCATCGTCGGTCCGGATGAACTCAACCCGGGCAAGGGCTGGATCAGTATGGACTCACCCATGGCACGGGCATTGATGAAAAAAACGCTGGATGATGAAATAAAATTGCACATCGGGGAGCGTGAGACAGGCTTTGTGGTACTGGATATCCGGTATTCAGACGGTTGATGCCACTCCAGCTGATTTTCGCACAAGGCTCGGACTTGTCCCCAGCAGCTTCAGGGTCTGAAGAACATCTGAAAGAATATCCATCGGGTTGGCTGGGACTTTGGCTTTTTGGCACCGACGGCAAAAGTACAGAATCCATATTGGTATTCCAGGTGCCTGCAAATAATGATGCAATGCCAAACACCTCCTGGCACACAATTAAAGCGGTCCGAACCAGATAGTTTTTCAGTTATCTGGTTCGGACCAATCTCAGCGTTAACGAATGATGGATCAGGCACCTACTATGCAGGAGCCGGCAGTAACACAGGCCTGGGTTCACCCGTGGGTACTGCTGAAGGGGCACTCTGGAATTTCAATTACTACATCAACATCGACAGTAGTACCGAAACGCTTTCTGATTATGACATCACACTTTTTTACGATTTTGATCCGACTTTTGATAATGGACCAGCCGGTTTGGGAACAATCAACATAACAAACGGGATACTTTTCAGCTCGGACCCCACGACTACTCTTGTTGAGGACTCCCAGAATTTGATGTTCGGTTTCCTGGCAAGTGATATTCCAGCAGTTCTCACGATTCCAACGTACCCTGCTTTCGACCCCAATGTAGCGGGTGAGTATAATTTTGGAATCCAGGTATCCCAGTTCGGCTGGGGAATTGAGAATGTCAGAATGGACGTGCAGGTTGTGCCGATTCCTCCAGCACTCTGGCTTTTTGGTACAGGCCTGTTAGGAATGATCGGGATTGCCAGGCGTAAAAAAACAGGTTAAAACGATGGTACTGTTTACCTGGTAACCGATCCTCTTCGCCGCTTTCGACTTCCTTCTTTACCGCCCCGGCTCTCCGCCGGCATATCCGGCAACCCGGTGTGCTGGGTACGAAATGATTTTCCCTTGCCGCCCTTGCCGCGCTGACCTTCCTGCGCATCACCCGTCCCACGCGGTTGCCAGGAAGGAATGAGGTGTTTCTTGCCATTACCGATCAGGTCAGTACGCCCCATACGTTTCAGCGCATCGCGTAGCAGTGGCCAGTTGTTGGCATCGTGGTAACGCAGAAAAGCCTTGTGCAGGCGGCGCATGCGCAGCCCCTTGGGGACAGGCACGGTTTCACTGTGGCGGCGTACGCGGCGTAGCGGGTTCTTGCCGGAGTGATACATGGCGGCCGCGGTCGCCATAGGCGATGGCAGAAAGGTCTGCACCTGGTCAGCGCGGAAACCATTGCGTTTGAGCCACAGGGCGAGGTTCATCATGTCCTCGTCCGTGGTACCGGGATGCGCCGCAATAAAATAGGGGATCAGGTACTGCTTCTTGCCGGCTTCCCGGGTATATTTCTCGAACATGTCCTTGAACACGTCGTAGGCGCCCATGCCGGGCTTCATCATTTTCGACAAGGGTCCGTCTTCGGTGTGTTCCGGTGCAATCTTCAGATAGCCGCCGACGTGATGAGTGACCAGTTCCTTGACGTATTCCGGCGATGTCACCGCCAGGTCGTAACGCAGACCGGAAGCGACCAGCACCTTCTTTATACCCGGTAATTCGCGTACGCGTCGATACAGACTGATCAGCGGGGCATGATCAGTCTTCATATTGGAACAGATGCCCGGGTATACGCAGGAAGGTCGCCGGCAGGCCGCTTCGATCTCCCGGCTCTTGCAGGCCAGTCGGTACATATTGGCTGTCGGGCCACCGACATCCGAAATCACACCGGTGAATCCGGGTACCGTGTCGCGGATCGTTTCGATCTCACGCACGACGGAATCTTCTGAACGGTTCTGAATAATGCGCCCTTCGTGCTCGGTAATGGAACAGAAGGTACAGCCACCGAAACAGCCACGCATGATGTTCACCGAGAACCGGATCATCTCGTAGGCGGGGATACGCGCATTGTTGTACATCGTGTGTGGCTGACGCGTGTAGGGCAGTTCGAATACCCGGTCCAGTTCTTTGGTGGCCAGAGGAATCGGTGGCGGATTGAGCCACACATCACGTTTGCCATGTCGCTGCACAATAACCCGCGCATTGCCCGGATTGGTTTCCAGGTGCATAACACGTGAGGCATGTGCATACAGTACTTCATCCTTTTTGACCGACTCATAGGATGGCATACGGATATAACTGCGCTCACGGTCAATCTGTGGTCGACGCAAGACATGAACAGTGACTTCACCATCAACGGCCGTCGCTGTATCACAGGGTTTGCTGTCGGTCTGCGACGCATAGGGGCTGGAATGCGGTTCCACCTTGCCGGGTGAATCAATCGTCTGCGAATCAATTTCGACCCAGCCGTCAGGAAGGCTACTGATCACAAACCCGGTACCACGGATATCCTGCAACTGGTCGACCGGTTCACCCGACGCCAGCCGGTGTGCAATCTCTGTTATCTGGCGTTCACCGTTGCCGTACACCAGCAAATCGGCCTTTGCATCCAGCAGCACCGAACGGCGCACAGTATCTGACCAGTAATCGTAGTGAGCAATGCGCCGCAGACTGGCCTCGATACCCCCGATGATCAGCGGCACATCGGAAAACACTTCACGACAGCGTTGTGCATAGACCAGTACGGAACGATCAGGACGACTGCCACCTTCACCATCCGGTGTGTAGGCATCATCGGAACGCACCTTGCGGTCCGAGGTATAGCGGTTAACCATGGAATCCATGTTGCCGGCCGTCACGCCCCAGAAAAGATTGGGGCGCCCCAGTCGTGCGAAGTCATCAACACCGGTCCAGTCCGGCTGGGCAATAATCCCGACACGGAAACCCTGTGCTTCCAGCACCCGGCCGATCACTGCCATGCCAAAGCTGGGGTGATCAACATACGCATCACCGGTCACCAGGATGATGTCGCAGGAATCCCAGCCAAGGTCGTCCATTTCCTCGCGCGTACACGGCAGCTGTGGCGCCGTGCCAAAACGCTTTGCCCAGTAGGGCCGGTAGGAAAACAGGGCTTTGGGTTGTTGCATATTGCTGGAGACCCGTCAGGCGGAGATCCGTCGAAATGACGGGCTGCGCAGTATATCAGCTACAGGCTGTCTTGACGCCTGTCGCGGTGACGGACTTGACAGGCCTTATGTTTAAATATAACGTTTACGTTAGATTAAGATATCCCATGGGAGAGCTGATTATCACTGCCACCGATCAAAACAGCCCTGTCTATAAAATAGGCGATGCCGCCGCGCAACTGGACACAACGCCCCGAACACTGCGCTTCTACGAAGAACAGGACATGTTGACACCGTTCCGGACCGCCAGGGGAACCCGGCTCTATTCGAAAGACGACATCGCCCGTCTGCGCGTCATCCAGCAACTGACAAGACTCGACGCACCCTTGCGTACGGTCCGCGAACTGGCCGTAGCCCGCCCGGGAAGTCGCAGTGGTGACGAGGCCAGCCATAAAGTCTCCACCTTGTTGAGCGCGCTCGGTCATGATGTAGAGAAGAAAAAACAGGAATGTGAGGATGCACTGCAGCAGATTTCCGCTGCCCTGAAGCTCGTTGAACAATGCTATGGCTGCCAGAACAAACCCACCTTCCAGGACTGTTCAGGTTGCCCGGTGGAAAAACAAACCCGCCAGTCACGCCTGTTCCACCTGATATGGGACCGGGACCAGGCCAGGGGGGGATAAATCCATGCAGTCAGCAGAAAATCACAGCTTGTCCCCGCGCGGCCGCCAGGAAACACCGCAACTTGCTATTCCGGTCACCTACCGGCAGGAATGGCAGGATGGATTTGGTGCACGCGGCTGGAGGAAGCCGTTACGCCCGCGAAATAAACTCGCGCGTTTCGCTGTTTACCTTAATAACTTCTCCGGGTGTCAGATACTCCGGCACCTGAATAATCAGCCCGGTGCTGAGTGTGGCCGGCTTGGTCCGCGCTGAAGATGACGCCGCCCTCATACCCGGTGCACATTCGGTAATTTCCAGCGCCACCGTCGCGGGCAATTCAATGGCCAGCACCACACCATCAGCAATCAGGGCACTGATACCTTCCAGTCCATCCGTCAGAAAATCCAGTTCATCCGCCAGCGCTTCATCCGACAAGGTGTACTGCTCATAGCTTTCGGTGTCCATAAAGGTGCAACCATCGCCATCACGGTAGGACATTTGCACGGCACGACGCACCATATCCACCGAATCGACCGACTCATCGCCCTTGAAACGGCGTTCATATTTTTGCTGAGACACCAGATCCTGGCCGCGCACCTTGTACAAGGTGCTGCCACTGCGCGAGGATGGCGACTGCACCTGAACGTGTTTGACCAGAATATTCTTACCCTCAACCTGGAACACCATGCCTTTCTTTATTTCATTGGCTTTCATCGGGAATTTGCCCTGCCGTTTTCGGATAATGCCGGCATTCTACCCGGATATTGAGACAGGTGGCGATAAGCTGCCCCTACCCCTGACGAATCCTGTAACATAGCGCCGCTTGTTAGTCTGAAGGATAGTCCGTGCAAGAATTTATACCCGGTCAACGCTGGATCAGCGTGGCCCAATCACAACTGGGTCTGGGAACCGTGTTATCGGTAGCACACCGCACGGTAACCGTGCTGTTCATGGCCACCGGCGACACCCGGACCTATGCCCGCGAGACAGCACCGCTGACACGCGTGCAGTTTGTACCCGGCGATACCGTCGTCGATGCCGACGGAAATGCCCTGACAGTAGAGGCCATCGAAGAACACGACGGCCTGTTTACCTATATCGGTCACGATGAAGCCGGGCAACCGGCACAGATGACAGAGTCGCAGCTGAATAATTTCATACAGCTCAACCGTCCCACCGAGCGACTGTTCAACGGCCAGATCGACAAGAACAAATGGTTTGAGCTGCGCCACGAAACCCTGCAACACCTCAACCGGCTGACACACTCGGACCTGCGCGGGTTAACCGGTTGCCGTACCAGCCTGATTCCACACCAGCTGTACATCGCCCACGAAGTCTCCGGGCGCTATGCGCCACGCGTATTACTCGCTGATGAAGTGGGCCTGGGCAAGACGATTGAGGCCGGCCTGATCCTGCACCGGCAGTTACTGACCGAACGGGCGCGGCGTGCACTCATTATTGTGCCGGAAAGCCTGGTTCACCAGTGGCTGGTGGAAATGCTGCGGCGCTTCAACCTGTTCTTCAGCGTGTTCGATGCCGAGCGCTGTCAGGCCATTATCGAAGAAAATGACACCGACAACCCCTTCCACAGCGAACAGCTGGTGCTGTGCAGCCTGGAGTTCCTGCGAGACAACCCGCAGTATGCCGAACAGGCCGTGGCCGGTGAATGGGACCTGCTGATTGTCGATGAAGCACACCACCTGCGCTGGTCGCCCGAAGCCTCCAGCCCCGAGTATCAACTGGTGGAACAGCTGGCCGGCAATACACGCGGCATACTGCTGCTGACCGCCACACCGGAACAGCTCGGAAAGGTGGGCCACTTCGCACGCCTGCGCCTGCTTGACCCGGATCGCTTCGCTGACTACGACACCTTTCTCGCGGAAGAAGCTGCCTACGAACCCGTCGCACGGGCCGTTGAATGTCTGCTTGAAGGCTCGGTCATTGACGAGCAAGCACGACAAATCCTGGAAATGCGGCTCGATGATGCTGACAGTCGTGCCCTGCTCGACCAGCTCACATCCCTGTCCGTAGACACACCAGAGCACACAGAAATACGCACCACACTCGTGGAACAACTGCTCGACCGCCACGGTACCGGGCGTGTGTTGTTCCGTAATACCCGCGCGGCGGTTAAAGGTTTCCCGCAACGCAAGTTGCACGCACATGCCCTGCCCCTGCCTGCCTCCTACAACGCCTGCCTGGCACAGGCTGAAATGCTGGACGATGAAGAAATCAGTCTGCTGCTTACGCCGGAACGCCTTTACCGTGCCATATCCGGTGCCGACGCCGAACCCTGGACCGAGTTTGACCCGCGCGTCCCCTGGCTGGTTGAACAGCTCGCCACGATCCGGCCGGACAAGGTACTGGTCATCACCGCCAGCGCCGCTTCCGCCCTGGCGCTGGCCGAACACCTGAAACAACGCAGTGGTATTCACGCCGCCGTATTCCATGAGGGGCTGTCACTGATCGAGCGTGACCGCGCCGCCGCCTTCTTTGCCGACCCGCTAGAAGGCACACAGGTACTGGTGTGCTCTGAAATCGGCAGCGAAGGGCGCAACTTCCAGTTTGCACATCACCTGGTGCTGTTCGACCTGCCGCTTAACCCGGATCTGCTGGAACAGCGTATCGGCCGGCTCGATCGTATCGGTCAACACGACACCATCCGTATCCACGTACCGTATCTGCAACAGAGTGCACAGGCAGCCCTGTTCCACTGGATACACGAAGGCCTGGGAGCCTTTGAACAGACTTGTCCGGCGGGCCACTCGGTGTTCACCCGGTTGCAGGACACGCTGCTCGACCACCTGAAGCATCCTGACCACGACATGACTCAGCTGCTTGACGATACCCGCGCCCTGCACGAACAGCTCAATACCGAACTGGCGCGCGGCCGCGACCGTCTGCTGGAATTCAATTCCTGCCGACCGGAGATAGCTAACCACCTGCGTGAACGCGCCCTCACCGAGGATCGCCACAACCGGCTGCCCGCTTATATGGAACGCCTGTTCAACTGTCATGATGTCAACAGCGAACTGCACCGTGAAGGCTGTTATGGCATCAGCCCCGGCGAGCACATGCTTAACCGCTTCCCCGGTCTGCCGGATGATGGCATGACCATCACCTATGAACGCGACATCGCCCTGGCCAACGAAGACGTGCAGTACCTGAGCTGGGATCACCCGATGGTTATCGGCGCCATGGACATGGTGCAATCCAGCGAACTGGGCAATACCGCCCTGTCCGCCGTGGAATACCGGGGTGCGCAGCCCGGCACATTGATGCTGGAAGCCCTGTTTGTGCTGGAACCTGCCGCCGTTGAATCCCTGCAAACCGGCCGTTACCTCCCGCCGACGATTGTGCGCATTGTCGTTGATGAACGCGGCAACCGGCACGAGGAACAACTCGGTATCGACGACGTCTACAACCAGCGCAAGGCGGTCAATGCCGAAACCGCCAACCGCATTGCAAAGGCCAAGGAAACCGAACTGCGGCGCATGGTCGAACAGTGTGAGCAGCTCGCCCGGCAACAGGCACCGGAAATCCTCGAACAGGCCCACCAACAGGCCATACATACACTGGGTGCAGAAATCGATCGACTGAAAGCACTACAGCGTCAAAATCCCAACGTGCGTGACGAGGAAATCCATTTCTTCGAACAGCAACTGACCGACATCAACCAACTCATCGAATCAGCCCACCTCCGACTCGATGCATTGCGTGTCATCGTTTCCACTTGAAACTCAATAAGAATTTCCTAAAATACTAGTGACACAAGGTGTACTTTTGTGAAATTGGTGTATAGTTACTACCGTAATTTGGCTTTCCGGCGACTGCTGATCAGACCCGGATACGGATTACATTGAAAATCAAGTTGCACGTTCAAGGTCCATCAGAAGCTCCATATCGGTAACTCCTGTACACCACACCATGATCGGCAATTGACTACACCTAATCTATATATAGAGGTAAATAGCATGGTTACAGGTACCGTTAAATGGTTTAACGAATCCAAAGGTTTTGGCTTTATCGCACCGTCCGATGGCGGCGATGATGTGTTTGTACACTTCTCCGCCATTGAAGGCTCCGGTTTCAAAACACTGAACGAAGGCCAGACGGTTGAGTTTGAAGTCGAGCAGGGTCCAAAGGGTCTGCAGGCTGCCAAAGTCATGCCGCAATAAGCTGAAGGTACTTCAGCTTATCAAAGGGACCCCGCCTCGGCGGGGTTTCCTGTTTTCAGGGTAAGGGAAAATGCTACACGTCTCGCGCAATCTCATTATTCCGGATCACGACATCGAGATCAGTGCCATTCGCGCGCAGGGCGCCGGTGGCCAGAACGTCAATAAAGTATCCAGTGCCGTGCATTTGCGCTTCAATATTAATACCGCCTCGCTGCCCGAGGAGATACGTCAGCGCCTGCTGGCACGGCGCGACAGTCGTCTCAGCAAGGACGGTATTCTGGTCATCAAGGCACAGCAATACCGTAGCCAGGAAAAGAACCGGCAAGACGCATTACAACGTCTGGCCGAGTGGATTCGTGAAGCGACCCGCGTACCCAAAACACGCAAACCCACCAAACCGACCCGCAGCTCACAACGCAAACGGCTCGACAGCAAGCGCAAGCACAGTCAGAACAAGGCGCTACGCGGGCGCATTTCAGATAGCTGAAATCCGCTTTTCTTACCCCGGTACACCACTCTACCAGCACAGCCAACTTGCAACCGCACCCGGCTTGCGCCAGTATCATCGGTGACATCGACCTTGGCCAGTCCGTATGACTCAGGGATGGGGGTACAACTGATGTCCACCAGGGAGCGCCATGAAATCTATAATAAATATTCTCCTGATTGACGATCATCCGCTCTACCGCAAAGCACTGGAACCGGTTATCCATACCCTGGCAGAGGTGGTAAACCTGTTTGAGGCTGCCAGCATTTCACAGGCGATAGCACTTATTGAAAACCAGGCACCCTTCAGCCTGGTGCTGCTGGACCTGACCTTGCCCGACAGCGACGGATTGCAAAGCCTGATTCCCATCTGCCAACTGTTGCCTGATACACCCGTAGTGATCATTTCAGCCTGTGAAAACAGACAAATGATTATCAATGCCCTAAATGCCGGGGCACGAGGTTACATCCCCAAGTCCGCCGATAGCGCTATTATCGAGAATGCACTGGCGCTGGTACTCAATGGTGAAACCTATATTCCTTCAGCGATGCTGGATGGCTCTTCTGACCTGACCCTGATAGAACAGGGTGAAGTCACCGCGTTAACCGGGCGGCAGGGCGAAGTTCTGAAATTACTCGCACAGGGCTACAGCAACAAACAGATCGGTCGAACGCTGGACATCGCAGAAACTACCGTGCGCGTCCACGTCTCGGACATCCTTCAACAGCTGCACGTTCATAACCGGACCGGTGCCGTCATCAGGGCGCAACAACTCGGGCTGCTGGGTCCAGCAGCGCGTTGATGCACACTTTTAACCGGTCAGGATCAACCGGCTTGTGCAACAACAGGTAACCTGCGTAGTGCGCCTCCCTGATCCGGTCGGGTGCAGTATCACCTGTCACGATAATAAAGGGTATCTGATCATCAAGTTCAGCCTTCAGCCTGGCAATTACGTCAGGTGCTGTTTCACCCTGTGAAAGGCGATAATCAATAATAACCAGATCGGGCACGCACCCCCGCTCCCGTATTTTCTTCAGCGCATGATGTCCCGTGGCAGAGGAAGTTGCCTTGAATTTCCAGCTCTCGAGCAGCGCTGTCATACCAAGCCTGATTGATTTGTCGTCGTCGATAATCAGTATCAACAAGTTCCTGTGCTCTGGACAGGCAGCCGGATATTCCTCCGCAGGCAGGTTCATCTCCTGTGGCCTTTCTGCGCTGCAGGGTAACTCAATGCTGAATGTCGATCCCGTCCCCTCACGCGAGCGCACCTGTATTTTGTGTTTCAGCAGATCGGCCAGACGCTTGACAATCGACAAGCCCAGGCCCAGTCCATAGCCCGGGTTTCTTTCAGCATTCTGTAATTGAGTAAATTCATGGAATATCTCTTCCTGTCGTGAGACGGGAATCCCCACGCCTGTGTCACAAACCCACACCTGTACACACTCACCACGTCGACGACACCCCAGCACAATGCCGCCTTGCCGTGTATATCGGATAGCATTGGTCAACAGGTTTCTCAGGATGCGCTCCAACAATACAGGATCACTGTTGACCACGACACGGCTATCAACACAGTCAAAACGCAACCCCTTCTGCTCTGCCAAAGAAATGTACTCATGATGCAATTTAATCAGGAGCGTGTTTAACCTGAAGCTGCGTCGTTGCGTTTCCACCACCTCAGCGTCAAGACGGGAAACATCCAGCATGGCGTCCAGCATACGGCGCAGAGTAACGACTGATTCCGTCACCTGACTTAACAAACGACGGCTATCAATATCGCGGACACTCGATGCCAGAGACTCGATAAACAGGCCCATAGCGTGTACGGGCTGGCGGAGATCGTGACTGGCAGCGGCAAGAAAACGCGTTTTAACCGTAATAGACTGCTCCAGCGCCTCTTTTTTATCCGCAAGCTTCAGGCGTAATCGAATAGCTTCGGCCAGCATGGCGGAATATTTGTTCGCAAATGTCAGCGTGGCGCCCATCATCATGATCAGAAGCAGGGCCGTCATTCTCTCGGCACGATTATCCTGAAGACCGAGCATTATAATAAACGGAGCGATACAGGGGATGTAGTAGGCATAAAAAGCCGGCATGTATACCGCCAGCGCCGCCACCGGTGCAACCGGAATCAACGCCAGAAGCACCAGCATGTAGACTTCATATTCGGGCAACAGCGGCGGGTAAAGAAAAATAGCCGCACTGCCCCAGATAACACCGGAAACTGTTGCCGTCGCAATGGCAAAAAATCGCCATCGTGGATGCAAGCTGGCGTCGGCATCCTCAGCCTGATACCACTTGTAGAGTCCGATACGCAGAACGGAAATGGATAGCACGCCCGCCAGGCCAATAAGCAGATAATGGGTATCGACAGCCCGCCACAATACCCAGGCCGTAAATATCCCACCCAACGCCGGCGCTACAATAACGGCAGGGAGTTGCCGATAGTGTGTGCG
>UOFM01000291.1_pt1 | contig 16336 bp, 14 predicted proteins | sample 1990071 | NCBI WGS metagenome assembly UOFM01 (sample SAMEA4728526, study PRJEB27164) | hydrothermal vent metagenome | biome: marine basaltic hydrothermal vent biome; feature: marine hydrothermal vent; material: mineral | place: Pacific Ocean | collected 2011-06-14/2011-07-23 | depth 1741 m
GCTGCAGGTGCGGGGTTGATCAACGACGTTAATGCCTTGCGTGAGACCGGGGCAGTCGAGGTGGCAGCGGCCTGTGCGGTACCGGTGTGCCTGATGCACATGCAGGGCGATCCACGCACCATGCAGGCTGATCCACGTTATGACAACGTGGTCGATGAGGTATGTGATTTTCTCATTCAGCGTGCGGAGGTTTGTCGGCAAGCCGGGATTCCACAAGCGCGTATTCTGCTGGACCCGGGGTTTGGATTTGGCAAAACGGTTGAGCAAAATCTGGGATTGCTGGCCGGGCTTGGTACACTGGTCGAGGCGGGGTACCCGGTACTGGTTGGCCTGTCGAGAAAAACATTAATCGGCAAGCTGCTTGGCGTGAACGTAACAGGACGGTTGCCCGCCAGCCTGGCGCTGGCGATGATGGCCGCTGAAAGAGGGGCAAGGCTAATCCGGGCGCACGATGTGACAGAGACCTGGCAAGCCTTGCAGATGTATATCGCATTACAGGAATCAGGCAAGGGGTAGCAGTATGGGTAGAAAGTATTTTGGCACGGACGGTATTCGCGGACGTGTCGGGGAACACCCGATCAATGCCGAGTTCATGCTCAAGCTTGGTTGGGCCATGGGCCGCGTGCTGGGCTGTGGCGCTTCAAGGCGTGTGGTTATCGGCAAGGACACGCGTATCTCCGGGTACATGTTCGAGTCTGCACTGGAAGCCGGGTTATCGGCTGCCGGTCTTGATGTTCGCCTGCTGGGTCCCATGCCGACCCCCGGCATTGCCTACCTGACACGGACACTGCACGCCTGTGCCGGTGTGGTGATCAGTGCATCCCACAATCCGCATTATGACAACGGTATCAAATTCTTTTCTGCCGATGGTACGAAGCTGCCCGATGAAGTCGAGGCAGCTATTGAAGACGAAATTGATAAACCGATGGTGACTGTGCCATCGGAACAGCTCGGCAAGGCGGAGCGTGTCGAGGATGCCTGCGGTCGCTATATCGAGTTTTGCAAGAGCACCATTCCACCGCGTAGCTCACTGACCGGTATGAAAGTCGTTGTCGATTGTGCCAACGGTGCAACTTACCATATTGCGCCCAGCGTACTGGATGAGTTGGGCGCTGAAGTAATTGCCATTGGTGTTTCCCCAAACGGGCTGAATATCAACGAGGGTTGTGGCTCCACGCAGCCACAACTGCTGGGCGAGGAAGTGCTGCGACAGCAGGCTGATCTCGGCATAGCACTCGATGGCGATGGTGATCGTTTGATCATGGTCGATCACAAAGGTGAAGTCGTCGATGGCGATGAGTTGCTCTACATCATTGCCACGTCCCGGCAGGATACTGACCAGCTGTCCGGACCGGTGGTCGGTACCTTGATGACCAACCTTGGGCTGGAGCATGCTTTCCGCGACCGCGGCATCGCCTTTATGCGCGCGAACGTGGGTGATCGTTACGTTATGGAATTACTGGAAGAGCACGGTGGTGTGCTGGGTGGTGAATCATCCGGGCATATCATCTGTCTCGATCGCACCTCGACGGGTGACGGCATCGTGTCTGCCTTGCAGGTGCTGGCAACGCTGACGCAGAGCGGCAAGTCTCTGCACGAACTTAAACAGGGTATGAAAAAATATCCACAGCACATGATTAACGTACCGCTGGCGCGGCAGATCAATATCGACAGCAGTACCTTGATCCAGGATGCAGTACGCGAAGCCGAAACCTGCCTCAACGGCAGGGGACGAGTCCTGTTGCGGCCATCCGGCACCGAGGCGCTGATTCGGGTTATGGTCGAGGGTGAGGATGGTGCGCTGGTGCTGTCGCAGGCACAGCAGCTTGCCGAAGCGGTCGTACAGGCGGTCGAAGCTTCGGGTTGATTTGATGCGTCTGATGCGTCGTATTTCTCTGCTGTTGCTGGCGGCGTTCGCGACCCTCGGTGCTTTGCTTGGTCTGAATCTGTACACCTACGCACGCTTGACGGATGAATTACCGGTCGCCAGGCTTTCCTTCCAGCCCGTTGCGCCACAACAGTATCGTGTTGAACTGCGCAGCGGTGATTTTTGCAATGTGCAGACGTTCCTGCTGTATGGCGATGAATGGCGTATTGACGCACACTTTCTCAAGTGGAAGCCCTGGGCGAACCTGCTTGGACTCGATGCGCGTTACCGGCTTGATCGCCTGAGCGGCCGTTACCGGGATGTCAGGCAGGAAAACGATAATCCCCACATTGCCTGGGCATTGTCCGATCCGCCGCTGCTCGAATCTGTGATAGCAGACGGTGGTTGGCTGGCCGGGCTGTCACCGTTGGACACTGTGTTCGGCAGCTCGGTTTACCAGACCATTGAGCCGGGCTATGAATACACGGTGTACCGGGCGCAGAGTGGACTGCTGGTGCGTAAGCAGCAGCTTGCCACTATTTACCGTCGTGGTAGCCGCCTGGTGATTCCTATCAACAAGCCTTGTGCTGATAAAGGTGGTTGAAATCGCTCCGGGCACCTTGCACTTTTCGCGGCAGGTGGCGCGATCCCTGTTTGAGCCAATTTAAATGTGTGGTTTGTCCTGAATGGCACTGGCTTAAGCCCAGGCGGTTGATTGATGTGGAGATATTTGAAGGCTGGCCAGCTCAGATGATAGGTTGAATGTTGCGACACGAAGATCGCTACAATGGAGTGGCTTTCTTAAGCGATACTCGCCAATCCTTCCAGCGTCGTGATGTTTTCCGGCTTTGGAAAAGACTTGAGTTTAAGCACCATGAACACTGAATCCACAGCAGATTTTAGATAATGTCACTACCGCGCTGATTTTTTATGCTAAATTCGGCTGAGTAGTTACCATCAGTTATAAATAATCTTGTTCGATATTAAGCTGTCCAAAAGGACAGTATGAGTTCTTTTGGCAGTATTTTAATGCACTCGCAACAGTTTCCCTTTAAAGTGGTGACCATCAGCCTTGTTCTGGTGATTAAACATGGACAGTAATAATGCACCATACAGGGTGTATTATTACCACTGTCCTAAAGTATTTTTCTCCTTGATTTTCTGAAATTATGTATTTACATCCGGCTGTCGGCGCTTGAATTAACGCATGGAAGATCGTTACGGATATAAGCCCGATCCAATATAAGCCATTTTGAATGGAACTCTGAAATACATGGCGGGGGGCAAGATGCTTGAACTGAAACTCAATAAAAGCAATCTGAGATCACTCATGAGTATTATGAATGACTGCTTATATGTTAGATCGCAGAGTGATATTTTGGGAGTCCTTGACCTTTTGAGTGATACGATTCCATTTAATGCCGCTTCACTTTGCAGGAAGGACAGAAAGAGCGGGATTATATACCTTGATAAAAGCATAAACCACAGTTACCCGGAAGGCTGGGTGAATAACTATGTTAAAAACAACCTGGCTCTGGTGGATCCTGTTGCTATAGCAAGTTCAACTGCAACAGGACCCTATACATGGGAAGAAGCTTACGGTGGCACTGAATTGACCCATGAGCTAAAAGAGTTTATCGGCCTGGCAGAAGATTATGGAATGAAAGCGGGAGTGGCCTGTTCGTGTAACCCTTGCAGAGCAGACGATGTTGATACCCTGCTCTCACTTGAAACAAACGGCTGCAACGTTGGTGATGAGTACCTTGCGATTGTTGGATATATATTGCCGCATCTACACGAGGCAATTGACAGGATAGATAAGGCAGCCGAGAGGCCGGCAGACCTTCCAGGCTTTACTGTCAGGGAAAAAGAAACACTCAAGTGGGCCTACCAGGGCAAGACTGCGTGGGAGATCGGTGTCATACTCTCGATATCCGAACGGACGGTGAAGTTTCATCTGAAAAATATTTACCGGAAACTGAATGTAACAAACCGGCCACAGGCCATAGCGAAAGCCATTCGTTATGGGGTTGTTTAAAGTAGAGTTTCAGTATGCCGACAATGACCTTGTGCTTCCTTCTTACCCCACAACCATACGCGTTGATGTAAAACCTCAATCACCAGGCGTCCTTTCGTTGTATCTCGTAACACTTTCCGTTGCCAGTGACCATCGGACTGCTGCTTTGTCCATTCAGCAACGGTCATTGGCTTTCTGCCCCGGCCTTCTTTAGTAGAATTACAGTCCTGTGATTATTTAATAAAATTCTGTCCTTTTGGACAGTGATTATTTCGTTGGCATTTACCTACTCTGTTCACAATGGAATCAAGGCTTGATGTCCTGGTTCAGGCTGGTTGTTGTGAAAGGGGGGAAAGTGCAATGAATGCAGTATTGGAGGTCGAACAGTACCAGGTAGTAGCCGGGTGTTCGCACCCATTGGGGGCAATACCGGATGATTCCGGTGTCAATTTCTCGTTGTATTCAAAATCTGCCATGGGTGTTGAGTTGCTATTGTTCAATGAACATGATGATCCGGAACCTGTTCAAACCCTAAACCTTGATCCTGCTGTCAACAAAACATTTCATTTCTGGCACGTCTACGTCCAGGGGCTGAAGCCAGGTATGTACTACGCGTACCGTGTTGATGGACCCTTTGACCCACGGGGGAGTGGTCACCGGTATAACCGGAATAAAATTATTCTTGATCCATATGCCAAAGGGGTAAGCGATGTTTTGTGGGATAGGGCAGCCGCTTGCAACCACGAAGATAATGTTTCCTGTTCACTCAGGGCGGCAGTGGTTGATTTCAGTGTTTATGACTGGGAAGAAGATTCACCTATAAACAGACCCATGTGTGAATCGGTTATATATGAGATGCATGTAAAGGGGTTTACGAAGCACGATTCTTCGAAGGCAAGTGCTTCGGGTACTTTTTCTGCCATCATTGAAAAGATTCCTTATCTCCTGGATCTGGGTGTTACTGCACTGGAGCTGCTTCCTGTGTTTCAGTTTGATGGCAATGATGTTCTTAGAAAAAACCTGTTAGATGGGTCAGATTTAAGAAACTACTGGGGGTACAGCACTCTTTCATTCTTTTCGCCGCACAATAAGTATTGCGTAACACCTGAAGCAGGTTCCTATATCAAGGAATTCAGGGATATGGTGAAGGCACTTCATAAAGCTGGTATTGAAGTCATTCTGGATGTGGTGTTTAACCACACGGATGAAGGCAACCATATGGGACCCACCATTAATTTCAAGGGTATAGATAATCTAACCTACTACTATCTTGAATCTGACGACAGGCAATACTACTCAGACTATACGGGGTGTGGGAACACGTTTAATTGTAACCACCCGGTGTCAGAGAAATTTATTGTTGATTGCCTGGAATTCTGGGTAAACGACATGCATGTCGATGGTTTTAGGTTTGATGAGGCATCCATACTTTCAAGGGGTGAAAATGGAGCGCCATTAACCTACCCGCCTGTTTTGTGGCAGATTGAATTAAATGAATCACTGGCGGATACGAAAATAATTGCAGAAGCCTGGGATGCTGCCGGTTTGTACCAGGTCGGGTATTTCCCTGGGCAGCGCTGGGCTGAGTGGAATGGGAAATACCGCGACGACATTCGTGCATTTGTACGGGGTAACCCGGGAATAATCGGTGCGGTGGCTTCACGTATAACCGGGAGTGCGGATTTATACGGTCATTCGGGGAAATTGCCAACAAACAGTGTTAATTTCATTACGGCGCATGATGGGTTCACGTTGAATGATCTTGTTTCATACAACGAGAAGCATAATGAATTGAATGGTGAAAACAATCGTGATGGACAGAATGAAAATCTTAGCTGGAATTGTGGCTTCGAAGGTCAGACCGATGATCCGATCATTGAGTCTTTACGAAAAAGACAAATAAAAAACTTCTTTTTAATTCTGATGATGTCCCAGGGAACGCCTATGTTCGTCGCAGGAGATGAATTTAGAAGAACCCAGCTTGGCAATAATAATGCCTATTGTCAGGATAACGAAGTGAGCTGGTTGAATTGGAGTCTTCTGGAAACTAACCGTGATATATATTCTTTTGTTAAAAAACTGATCGCATTTCGTCAACGTTATGTTGAACTTCATCGGAAGCGCTTTTTTACCGGTGAAATAAATGAGAGAGGCGTTCGAGATATCTCCTGGCATGGAACAAAGTTATACCATCCAGGATGGCATGACCCCTTTTCAAGGGTGTTGTCATTTACTCTGGCGGGAATGTGGTGCAAGTACGATTTTCACATAATACTGAATATGTATTGGCAATCACTCGAATTCGAGTTGCCGGATATCGAGGCACGAGATTGGTGCATCGCCATTAATACGGGTATGGACTTCCCGGAAGATATTGTCGATGAGGAAAGGGCGGAAAAGATAAAAAGCAAGTCACTCAAAGTGATGGGAAGGAGTTGTGTAGTGCTGATTTCTAAAGAACGCTGAATCCCGTATACCTGGCTAACGGTGGGTGGTACGGACTATCAACCAAATATTGAAAGGGCGAAACTATCATGAACATGTCGACTGGTGTAAAGAAAAAGATCGGGATATTGATTGAAGAGCATTTTGATGAGATTGAGTTCAATCGCTTTATTGATTACTTTCCGTCCATGGGTTATGAGATTGAATTTATTACCCGCCTGTGGGGAAACAAAACGCTCACTTTCAAGGGAGTGGAGCATCAGGCGGAGGTCACGGTTTACAAGGATGTCTCCGATGTCGATATTGGTGATTACTCAGGATTTATCCTGATAGGTGCATATGCCATGGATCGACTCCGCTACGAGGAAAACCCGGTAAAAGACCAGCCTAATAACTCGCCGGCCATCAGGCTGATCAGAGAAATCATGTCCACACAGGGTAAAAAACTGGGGACGATCTGTCATTCATTGTGGATGCTCACATCCGCTCCCGATCTTCTCAAGGGCAGGAGTGTTACCTGTGCGCACAATATCCTTTACGACGTACAGAATGCAGGCGCAAACGTAATATTCGACGGAGATAAAACAACAAAATACCATGTTGATGGTGATCTGATTTGTGGCAATCATCCCAATATGGTGGATGAGTTTATGCAATTGTTTATCAATGAGATCGAGAAACAGGGGGATACAGTTGCCGAACCTGAGAAAGTCGCTGTGTGATGAGTATTCGGAAATATTGTACTGCAGATATCAAGCGAATATAGAGGAGAAAGGATGATGGGTAAAATAAGCTCGTTCACTCGGGATTCATCGGCACAAATGTCTTTCTATGTGCTTCTCAAAAAAAGAAGCGGTATAGCGTTGTCGATGTTTGATGACTATTGGCGAAATGTGCATGGTCCGGTTTGTGCGCGATTGCCCGGGCAACACCAATACTGGCAATTCCATCTGGCACATAATGATGGAGGTTTTTGGCAACAGGTTGAAGGAGTTGACTACGCGTGCAGTGAAGATGATCAGTTTGACGGTATCGCCGAATTGACATTCACCAGCGAGCGGGAGCGGGACGCCTGGTTTTCTTCGGCCGCAATTCTGATGAGTGATGAGCATAATATTTTTAGCCGGGCTATCGGATACATAAGTGCTGCCGGAAATTCCACGACCTATCGGGATCAAAACAGGGACGGTGCACCCAATGGGACCGGGGGCAGCCCCTGGTTTCAGGTGTTGATCCAGAAATCGGACAATGTGTCAACTGTAGCGTTTCGAGATTTTATCTCGAAACGCTACGTGCCTGCAGTGCTTGACAGCAGCCTGGTTTCCAAGCTTCGGGTTCACCTGTTGGAGGGGCATGATAATTCCGAAGACTTGCCGCCAGCACCAGGTGTTGACCATTTTGAGTCACCAGACAGGCAATACCAGGCAGCGATAGAAATCGCATTCAATGACAATATGGGTATGGAAAGTTACTTTGCGTCAGATGAATACAAGGCTTCTCTTGAAAATCAGGCGGACTATATCAAACGTGTAAATCCTTTTCCTGTTCGGGACACCTATACGTTTGTCTACGACGGGAGAATGACACTGTCTGGGCAGAGAGGCTCCAGTACGGCATCACTCATCAGTAATATCGGTGCCCTGAATCAACTAAACGATGATGTATCGCACCTGATTGACAGTGGAATGATCTACCGTCAGGAAAACAAAATAGGGGCCTGAGGAGGCTTGATATGTCATATGCAAACGCAGTACTCGATGATAAAGAGTTGCAGTCAGCCCTGAAAAATATCAACCCAAGGTTCGGTGATTTCTGTATTCGTGTGGCCGGAGAGGCCTGGGGCTTGCCTCTCATCGATCAAAAAACAAAAGCATTAATAACAATTGCCATTGATGTGGTTAACCAGGATCAAACGGGTTCCGGAAGTCCTTTTTCTGCCCATGTCAATATGGCTATCCAGGAAGGTGCAACACGGGATGAGATAGAAGAACTTTTGTTGTTCATGTGCGTTTATGCAGGGTTTAACAAGTCAGCCGGATGTTTTGCAACACTGAACGAAATACTCGATCCATCAAATTAGACGGGACTTTATTTGACGAGAACAGATCATGGAGAGGTGTTGTATGTCACGGACTAACTACTATCAGGATCTAAAGGCAGATTATTCGGCCCCTGTTTTAATAGCCCCTGCTCTGGCCGACAAATTACTAAGCGAGGCGGTGGGCTATACCTCTCAAGTGGAGGAATCGCTTCCGGATGTCAGCGAAAGCTACACACTGGATGTTATAGAAGAAGAGAACAAGGCCTGGTGGCCAACACATTGTGAAGCGCTCAGACAGGGTAATGTGGCTATATTGACGGATGAATACAGGGATGATGTTGTTTATCTTACACAACAGGGTCCATTTTACGGGAAGGGGAATGGAACCGAGGCGAGTTGGTGGAAACTCCTGTCACAACCCGACGTGATTATGGTTTGGCCTATCGTGATGTTTTCCGGCGAGGTTGTCTACTTTGAGTGGATGTGTATCGACAAGGTCACCCATGAGATGACGGCGAAAGGGAATGTTACATGGTTACGTCGCGGTCACAAGGGAGGCTGTTATCTGAAAACAGAACAGCTTACGTTTTACCGTGATGTAACTGCTGAGTTCTTTGTGTCTTAATATTCTGTATGCCCTTTGTTAAGGGGATGAGTGGAGGTGTTTTATGGTGACCAACGCAGAAGATGTTATACATAGTCGAGAAACCGCCTTTCCGGTTAATCACATTAACGTCAGTTATTCAGACCGGTTTAGCGGGTATTTGACAGGTTTCGATCAGGAGAAATCCACCTTCGGAATTGTTGTGTCTGATGGAAAACAATATGAATTCGTTTTAACGCAGAACGCAACATGTAAAGTAGTTCGAAATTCGTGTGAGGACTATCGGGATAGTACTGAACACATACATGAAATGCTGTCCCAGAACGGAAGATATATCTCGGTATACGGCATTGCATATCCACAGAACGGGGGCTACATAATAGAAGCCAAGGATATTACTGTGTTTTCCGGGTTGGAAGAAAGAAATGAATATCGTTTTGAAGAGGCAGACTGGTGGTGTGACCAGATCAAAATGTTTGGTAACTTTCAGTTGCATGCGCAGTTCGGAGATACAGGAAGCTATAACTTTAAGAATTACCATACCTGTGTCTCAGGCTCTTCACGTACGCACGTAAACTGGCAGGAAATCGATACCCTGTCCAGATTCTTATATGGCATAGCAACAGCATATTTAATGACCGGAGAGGAACATTTTCTCCGTGCCGTCCGTGAGGGGATACTCTATCAGCGGGAGCATATGCGGATAGAAACAGATGACGGGAAGTATGTTTACTGGTATCACGCGGTCAAGGAAAATTACGCGGGACACAAGGTGCTACCCTCATTGTTCGGTGATGATTACGGTTCGATTCCGTTGTATGAACAAATCTATGCCCTGGCGGGTCTCGTGCAGTATTACCGGATTACAAATGACGGGGAGGTACTGTTGGATATTGAAAAGACCATTGCATTTATGAATGAGTATTATCGCGATAATGGTCCGGACAAGGGGTATTATTCACATATCGACCCGGTTACGTTCAGTCCACACGAAGAGACGCTTGGTGGAAACCGATCAAGAAAAAACTGGAACTCGGTCGGTGATCATATGCCGGCCTATCTGGAGAGTCTGTATTTGGCGACAGGACACGAAGAGCATCTGGATATGATTCGCTATGTCGCAGATCTCGTATTCAAACATTTCCCGGACTTTAAAAAATCACCCTTTGTGCAGGAAAAGTTCCACGGAGACTGGTCGCACGACTATGAATGGGGATGGCAAAAAAACAGGGGTGTGGTGGGCCATAATCTCAAAATAGCCTGGTGTATGACGCGCTTCAATCATCTGCTGAAAGATCCAAAGTACCTTGAGCTGGCTAAAACCATTGCAGGCACTATTCCTGAAGTCGGGTATGATAGCACCCGGGGTGGTTGGTACGATGTGATGGAACGCTCCAAGCCAGACGGTCGGGATCTCTACAGTTTCGCCTGGCATGACCGTAAGGCATGGTGGCAACAGGAACAGGCATTGTTGGCCTACATGGTGCTTTATGGCACCACGAAAGACGATGTGTTTCTGAAGTATGCGCGTGAAACTGCCGCATTCTGGAATATGGCATTTCTTGACCATGATGATGGTGAAGTCCACTTCGCCGTTTTGGCTGATGGAACACCTTACCTGGTGGGTACAGAATCCACGAAGGGCAGTCATTCAAAGGGTGCTTACCATTCATTTGAGCTTTGTTATTTTGCCTGTCTTTATAACAATCTTCTGCATGTTAATGAACCTGTTGATTTGTACTTTTCACCCAATAACTGTATTCCACCCTCGAAACGACCAGGACGGTGGGAGGGTAATAAATCATTTCGCGTTCAGCCGATTTCATTCCCCACGAATAAAGTCTCTATTGACAAGGTGGCTATAAATGGTCAGCCTTATGAAGCATTTAAGGCTGATGAAATGATCGTCTTCCTGCCAAATCGCGATGATGATTACGTGATGAAGGTAACGTATAAAACGGTTTAGTGTGTTCCCGGTACATGCTCAGAGTCGCTTCAGGCGGGTTTTCACAGTTTAAGTACACCTGCGCCTGCGATAATTGCCCAGTGATATCATCACTTTTCAGTGTAGAAACCTGGGCATGAATGGTTGACGCGATAAATACCATCATGATCAGAAATACCATGATTCCTTTCCAGGAGGGGGTGGAAATCAGTTTGTCCTGGTTGTAATGATTATAATTCAAAGCTTTTGACATCCCATCCACCACATGAAGTTCCTGCCCGGTAAACACTCTCCATGAAGTCCATGATGGCCTGTCCAGGATCTTTAGACTGTCGTACTGACTCATAGGGTAAAAAAGCCATGGCGTAGCCGGGTGCCGTGGTCCAGACTGCCGCGTCCGGCTCCAGTCGCTGATCTATGAGCCCTTCCGGTTCCGGGTATACATAGCTGTAAAAAGCAGGTTCTCTCACCACTTCATCCCCTGCCCAGAATCCAAAACTGATAACTTCATGAGAGTAGGCTTCCCGCTCAACGTTGGTCGGCCATTCCTTAACCGGTGCGCGCTTCCCGGAAAACCGGGTGACAACAAGATCAAGATGGTGCCAGAAAAGATGTACCGGTGAGCTTTTCCCTGTGTATCTGACTCTGAATCGTTCAAATACAGAACTAACCAGAACCAGGATCTGCCAGAATCGATACACGGAATCTTTATCGTATTGAGCATCAATATGATTGCTTTCGAAGGACTCCTTGCTGGGGTTGTCATAGGGGACGGCAAGGATTTCGACTTCTATCCCAAGTTTTGAAAGTGTACAAAAAACATTGCGGTAGAATTGTGATACGGATGTACCATTCAGTTTAATCAGTTCGTGTTCATTGCGGCTTGTCTTTATAGAAAGCACGTGATGTATAAAATCAAGTTCGATTTCAAACATCCCGTCACGATAAGGAATAGTCCGTGTCGTGAGTCCCCGTGTGGAGACATATAACGGCACGTGCCACCAATGATTCATTTTTGGGAAAAGGGTGAGCCTGATCTTTCCGATAATCTGTACATAAAGATGGAGTGTTTTTTTGGTTTTCTCCCACTCTTCCAGTGGCAGTGGAGGGTAGTTACAGTGTTGTGTTTCTTTATTCATGGCGGACTCCGTGGCAAGATATTCCTTTGGTGGGTTGTGGCGCTGGTTATCTGTATTGTTTCACCGGGTTTGAAGCATCAGGCTTCGGTTTCGAGTTTTTAAGCTCTCTTGCGATAAATGTAGATTCTGAATGGGTGTATACAACCAACATAATAATAATCAGCAATACAAGAAACGTGTTGCCTATATATTGCCCGGCCACAAAAAATGTAAGTATTGATGCGACAATCAGGACGCCACGCTTGAGAAACCACGTGCGTTCACTTTTGTCGATATACTGGTAGTGAATAAGCTGTAGTGGCATGAGTATCAACAAAAAGCTGAATGAAAATATCAGATTCAGTTCATCGGTAGAGTGATCGGCGGAAACCAGTTTTTGTACGCCGGCTGCGAGCAGGACAATGCCCATATAAATCGGTAGATGGCCATAAATACAAAGCTGGGCGGCTCCTTTCAAGTGACCCGTAAGTGTTTTCTCCAGTGTTTCAAAATATAGCCACCAGACCAGGCATATGACAGAAAAGGCAAGAAACAGGTTCAGGATAACAGGCAGGGATAATGCAAGGTTGCTTGCACCCGATGCAAGTCCCTGGATTGATTCACCAAGTACCAGCAGAGCAAAGAGACCGACGCGTTCCGGCAAGTGGGTGCTGTGTACAGGAAGCAATTTTAATTCCTTGCGTATAGAAAGAGGTGTTGCCAACTCAATGACAATCCCGACAAACCATAATGTAAACATTATGGGGGGCGGGAACAGAACCGAGACCGCCCAGAGGGATGATCCTATACTGAAGCCGACGATCAATCCACCGGCGACAGGTCTGGCATCCGGATTGCCAAAGTATATTCGCGCGTACATCAGGATTATTGTCCAGCGGGTGGCCGCGTAGGCCAAGGCGAATATTGCACGGGTTTCACCCAGCGCATCAGTGATTCCCAGTGCGAGCATTACGGCAAAAAACATTTGAAGTAATGTCAGCAGGCGGTCTGTAATATCGTAGGTGCCGAATCTGTTCGCATACATGGTGTGACCAACCCATGACCACCACGCCGGCACAAAAAGCACGAAGAAGATCAGGTAGTCACGAGGCTCGACATGCCCGTTGTGTCCCTCGACAACGATATGAGTCAACCGTGCCAGTGCAACGACATAGACGAGATCAAGGAAGAGTTCCAGCCAGGCGGCATGCCTTCCTTCGTCGGTATTAAGTCCAATTCGTTTCACAGAACGCCCCTCTCTACCAACAATTGCCAAAATGTTGGCATTTTAAGGAATAATTACGGGGTGTTGAACCTGTCCTTTCGTACAGGTTCGTTCGTGTCTATATACCTGAGAATATTAACCAGCGAAGCTGGCTGTTGGCACGTCAGTATTCACATTCATTCAATCTCCAGAAAATTAAACGGAAATCAATGATGTTGCTAGTGCGTCGAAGCGAAGAGAGAGGGCATGCCAATTATGGGTGGCTGGATACTCACTATACCTTTTCATTTGCAAACTATTCTGATCCTGCTCATATGGGGTTTTCTGCGTTGAGAGTCATTAATGATGATCGTGTCAGCCCGGGCGGCGGTTTTCCAACGCACTTTCACAAAGAAATGGAAATAATCAGTTACGTGCTGGATGGAAAGCTGGAACACAAGGACAGTATGGGGAAAGGCTCGATAATACCTGCAGGTGGGATTCAGGTTATGAGTGCCGGAACGGGTATATCGCATAGTGAGTTCAATCCTTCGGAGACTGATGTGCTGCATTTTCTACAGATATGGATTATGCCTGACCAGGCAGGGTTATCACCGTCTTACCAACAACCTGAATTTGTGCCCGGGGCCATACAGGGAAAACTGTGCCTGATCGCATCGGACAAACCGAATAACGGGGCGGCCAAAATACATCAGCAGGCTGATGTCTATGCCTGCAAGCTGGAACAGGGTGATGTTGTTACACACTGTTTTTCCACCGGGCGCAAAGGATGGCTGCATGTTGCAAGAGGGAATGCGAGCCTGAATGGTATTTCACTGCGGGAAGGCGATGGTGTGGCTGTCAATGATGAAAACGAGATCAGGATTCAAACAAATAAAAAAGCTGAAATAGTGTTGTTCGATTTGCCATAATGACCTTGACGCCTGCTGCCGGGTGGGCTTTCACTAAATTTTTAACATTAATGCAGGAGGAGTAGTGATGAGCAAAAAGGATGAGTATAAAGGTACTGAGGTAACGATATATTTTGATGCAAAAAAATGTATTCACGCTGGCGTATGCGTATTAACGTTGCCCAAAGTTTTTAAGGTCAATGCAAAAGGACCCTGGATCGTACCGGACAATGCCGATGCGGAGGATGTGGCCGCCCTGGCGCACAACTGTCCCTCGGGTGCAATAACCTACAAGCGGCATGACAAGAACAAGCCGGAGTTGCCTCCGGTCATTAATGCCATCAAAGTTCTCGAGAACGGTCCTTTGGCTTTTCTGGCTGACATCGAGATGGATGGCAGTGAGTCCCTTATACGTGCCACCCTGTGTCGTTGTGGGGCATCCAGAAACAAGCCCTTCTGTGATGGCAGGCATGCAGAAGCAGATTTCACAGCAACGGGTGAGCCTGGTGTTAAAACATCAGAACCCCTGTCCCAACAGCAAAATGGAAAGCTCACTGTAGGGTTGCTGGAAGATGGTCCGCTGCTGTGCAAGGGTGACATGGAAATCTGTTCGGGAACGGGACAAAGAATCAATCCCACCCGGGAAGCGGCGCTGTGTCGTTGTGGTGCATCAAAAGACAAGCCCTATTGTGACGGCTCTCATGTGGCTATTGGATTTACATCAGGATGAATTCTGTTATTCAATGGTACATCGTCAGCCTGATGGGTTCAGACTGATGGAAAAGATGCAATGACACAACCTCTTACGGAAAGGCTGCTCTTTCATGACATGGAACCGGATACCTCCTGCCTGTATGACGATGTCGTAAATGGACTAAGCAGAAAGCCGCGAAGTATCCCACCGAAATACTTTTATGATGAGCAGGGTTCCCGGCTGTTTGATGCGATATGCGAAACTCTCGAGTACTATCCAACCCGTACCGAGATAAGCATCATCAAGGAAAACCTGGGGGAAATCTGCGCTTATTTAGGCAAAGAGTGTATATTAATCGAACCGGGTAGTGGCGCCAGCCAAAAGGTACGTCTTCTGTTGGATGCGCTGGAACCCCATACCTATGTCCCGTTGGATATTTCAAGTAATTATCTCTACTCCATCGCCAGAAACCTGGTGTCTGAGTACCCCCGGCTTAACGTGGTAGCGGCGTGTGTTGATTATACGGCACCTATCAACCTCCCGGACTACCTGCCTCACAAGCGGCGCGTGGCATTTTTTCCTGGGTCTAGTATTGGCAACTTTGAGCCGGAAGAAGCTGTTTTATTCCTGAATAATGTCCTGAATCTGGTACGGCCCGACGGGTGCTTGCTGGTTGGCGTTGATTTAAAGAAATCCCCCGATACTCTTAACAGAGCTTATAACGATGCACAGGGGATCACGGCAGCGTTTAATCTGAATATCCTGACGCATATAAACCGCGAGTTGAATACCGATTTCAATATCGATGGTTTTGAGCACAAGGCTTTTTACAATGAGCTTCCAGGACGGGTTGAGATGCACCTGGTGAGCAAAACCAGCCAGGCTGTTACCCTTGGCGGGAAGGTGTTTGAGTTCAAACGGGGAGAGTCCATCCACACGGAAAATTCATACAAGTATTCTGTTTCGGAGTTCCATTCTCTGGCCAGGCGTGCAGGGTTCAGCACTGAACGGACCTGGACCGATAGGAATGGACTGTTTAGTATTCATTACCTCAAGGGTTCCTGAATTCAAACAATAAAGTGTAATCTTGAATGGTAGGCAGGCTATCCCGACCGGTCCCGATTGAAATGCTCCGTTAAGTTTGACGGGTAGAGAAATTTATCCGGACTTTATGAAACAAGGAGGGTGACTTGGTCAGGCAATCGATGGAATGGGAAAAAGGTATTTCATGCGGGATGGCAAGATGGTGGATATTCGTCCTGACAAGGCCCACCAGCTGGGTATGATTTGCGCCTGGATGTCCAATCAGCCGAATCTGGCTCCTGTACCCCGGGTCAGGGTTACAGGCTGACAGCCTCAGATAGCCGATTCCGATTGATTTTTGCAGGCCATACCGCTACGCTACGCGGCTATTTTCAAGGGCTTGCAGGAGATACGCATGCGTCAGATACTGGTCGCCGGGAACTGGAAACTTAACGGTTCGCTGGAAA
>UOFM01000358.1_pt1 | contig 15443 bp, 16 predicted proteins | sample 1990071 | NCBI WGS metagenome assembly UOFM01 (sample SAMEA4728526, study PRJEB27164) | hydrothermal vent metagenome | biome: marine basaltic hydrothermal vent biome; feature: marine hydrothermal vent; material: mineral | place: Pacific Ocean | collected 2011-06-14/2011-07-23 | depth 1741 m
AAGACCTGTCACTGAGCACCAACGCTACGCGCCTTGCCAAACATGCCGTAGCACTCAAGGCCGCCGGTATCTCACGCATTAACGCCAGTCTCGACAGCTTGCGCGCTGACCGTTTCAAAAGCATCACCCAGGGCAAACTGGAAAAAGTCCTGGACGGTTTAATGGCTGCACGTGATGCCGGCTTCCACCCCATCAAGATCAACATGGTGGTCATGGCCGGTATTAACGATGACGAAGTGGAAGACATGGTTAACTTCTGCATCGAGCACGACTTTACATTGCGCTTCATCGAAACCATGCCCATGGGTGAAACCGGGCTGGCTGCCTCACAGCACTATGTTGACCTGCAAACGGTACGCAAACAACTTGAACAACGCTTTGAACTGTTACCGGGCGTCATGCCCGGCGGAGGCCCGGCACGCTATGTCCGCGTAGCCGGTACTGAGTTGCGCATCGGTTTTATTACACCTATTTCGCAACACTTCTGTGAAACCTGTAACCGGGTACGCCTGTCTGTCGATGGCACGTTGTATCTTTGCCTTGGCCAGAATGACAAGGTTGAATTGCGCCCCTTGTTACGCAGTGGCGCGAGTGACAGTGAGCTGGAAGAGGCTATACGCCATGCCATTACACTAAAACCGGAACGCCACGAATTTGGTGAGAAACCGGATCAGGTGGTACGTTTCATGTCGATGACGGGTGGCTAAAGGCCGGTTATCATCAGACTTTAAACATACTGACGATAGACTGTAGCTGATTGCCCAGGTGTGCCAGGTCTTCCGAGGACCGGGCGATCCTTTCACTGCCATCGGCAGTCTCATCGGCAACCATGCCGATATTGACGATGTTGCGATTAATCTCCTCAGCAACCGAACTCTGTTCTTCAGCCGCACTGGCAATATGCATGTTCATCTCATTAATCGCTGATATGGCATTGTTAATCGCGTTCAGTGAACTGCCGGCCTCACCGGCCTTACTGACACTGGTTGCTGCCTGTTGGCAACCGGTGTCCATCGCAACCACGGCATTACGCGCGCCGTTTTGCACCTTCTCGATCATCGCCTGAATTTCCTGGGTCGAGGTCTGGGTACGTTGCGCAAGTGTGCGAACTTCGTCGGCAACCACCGCAAAACCCCGGCCCTGCTCACCGGCACGCGCTGCCTCAATGGCGGCATTCAGTGCCAGCAGATTGGTTTGTTCGGCAATTCCGCGAATCACGTCCAGCACACTGCCGATAGCTTCGCTGTCCGCTGCCAGTTGATTAATCACACCTGAGGCGACCTGCACTTCATTGGCCAGTGCCTGAATGGACTGAATATTCTCGTCAACAACACGTTTGCCGGCATCTGCTTCACCGGTTGCCTCACGTGCGGCCTCCGCTGCAGTGATTGCATGATTGGCAACTTCCTGGACGGTAGCCGCCATTTCAGTCATGGCGGTCGCCACCTGATCGATTTCAACCTTTTGACGTTGTACACCATCACGCGTCTGCGTGGTAACACTACTCAGGTCATCAGCCGACAACGCCAACTGATCCGTGGAATGACGTACTTGCTGTACCAGCTCCTGGATCCGGGCGGCAAAGGCGTTGAAACCCCGCGCCATGGCAGTCACTTCATCGTTCCCACGAGCAGCCAGGCGCTGGGTAAGATCTCCCTCGCCATTGGCAATATCATCCATTCCCCTGGCAGCACGCCGTAGAGGATTCACAATACCTCGACTGATCACACTGAATAGCAATAAACCTGCAATCAGCGTCATCAGGGCAATCGCCACCAGTCTGTTACGCCCACTGGTAAGCCGGGCAAGATAATCCGAGCGATCCATGGCCAGTTCGATAACAGCCACCGTCTTGCCGCTGAAATCATTAATCGGTGCCAGATAGACGGCATAGGGGGTGTCCTGATAATTGATTTTATTCACCACCGGCTGGCCGTTCATGGCAGACCGGATCGATTCGTCTGCAGCGGAGGGCGCCTTCCAGGTCGAGGCAAACATATTAAAGCCACTGTCACCGGGCACGTAAAGTGTCGCCTCAACAGCACTCTGGCGCTTGAATGACTCCAGCAATTTATCGCCCAGTGTTAAGCCAAATTCAACCGTGCCGAGATGTCGGCCCGCGTGCTCAATCGGGTAGACACCGCGAATACCCAGCCCTGCGATGCCTTTTTCCACACCCTGTATAGGCTGCCTGGTCTGGTTCACCTTCACCACGGTGTGGCGGAAAGGCGATAAATCATCACCGAATTTTTCCGGCTTGTGGACGCGCAGAAAAGAGTGGGCATTGGGTTCATGAAACTGAAACTGCTTTACACCATACTGCGTCTTCAGGTTGTCATACGCCGGCTTGACGATCGCCAGCAAACCGTCACGATCACCCTCGGCAAGCGCTGCCTGAACTTGCGGAAGATCAGCCACCAAGGCACTCAACATGATGGCAATTTGACCCTGGCTTTCAACCAGGCTGTTAAAACTGCTGGAATAACTGGCAAGCTCCCTGAGTTCCGCATCTTCCACAACGGAGGAAAAATCGGACAGTGAGCTGACCAACACAGCCACAATGGCCAATGAAAAGGTAGCAGCAAAGGCCACACTGAGACGTAAACCAATTTTAAATTGTCTGAACATACTGCGCATCCATGCTTTCTGGCTTCCAGATTGGTACCCGGCGTATCGGCAAAATCCAGAAACTTATTACCACTAAATAAATCAGGAAAACAACTCAGCGGTCGTTGTACCTTTGAGTCCAGTCTTTTATGGTGGCGGAGTGGCAATGTGGTTTAACATGGAAGGCAATCCCCGGTGAAATCCCGATTCATTCAGGCCTGCCTGATCCTGCTGATCCTGCTGCCGGCACAGCAAAGTGCGGCTGACTCGCTGGACCGGCAGCGGGATGATTTTCTGCGTGCCGAAACCGCACTTCGAAGCGGTGACACAAAAACCTTCAAACAGTTAAAACAAAAACTCGCTGCCTACCCCCTGTATGGCTACCTGGACTACTGGGCACTGAAACGCCGTCTCAAACAGGCAACCCCCACTGAAGTTCGAACATTTTTCCAGCGCTACAACGATCAACCCATTGCCACACGCCTGCGTATCAGCTGGCTAAAACAACTGGCGCGGCGCGGCGACTGGAAAAACTACCTGGCCTTCTACTGGCCACAGACTTCGGTCTCCCTGCAATGCTACGAAATACGCGCCAGGCTGGAGCTGGGGCAAGACCGGGAAGCGGCGCTGGATGACGCATTGAAATTGTGGCTGGTCGGCCATTCACAGCCCGATGCCTGCAACCCCGTATTCAGACAACTTTCTGCCAGCTCGCACCTGACCAGTGCTGACATCTGGCAACGCGTACGCCTGGCATTCGCAAACCAGAAGTCGAGTCTTGCCGCCTATCTTGCCAGGAAGTTGTCTGCGGAGGATCGCAAGTGGGTTAATCGCTGGTACCGTGCCCACCGCCGACCAACCGCTGCCATAACCAGCCAATGGGCAAAACAGGACACCCCTCTGGTTCGCGAAATCCTGACACATGCCATACAGCGCCTTGCCCGACATAAACCCGTACAAGCGTACAAACATTGGCAAATCCTGCGCAGCAGCCATAAGTTCAGCGCAACGCAACACGCAGACGTGCTACAGCGTATTGCACTGGCCGCAGCACTGGACAATGAGCCGGAAGCTGCACGCTGGCTCAGGGAAGTCCCCGATGCAGCCGTGGATCGCGACCTTCGTCAGTGGCGGGTACGCAATGCGCTGATCCGCCAGGATGCGGGTGACGTCAAGCACTGGATTGAACAATTACCCTCCGATGAGCGCAGCGAACCGGAGTGGCGCTACTGGTACGCCTGGGCACAGGAACGGCTGGGTTCAAAGGGTGATGCCTTTACCGGTTATGCCCGGCTCAGTACTCAGCGTGATTACTACGGGTTTCTGGCCGCTGACAAGCTTGGCCGCCGTTACCAGATGAATGACTCGCGACTGAAATTTGATAAAAGGCAGCTCAATGTACTTGCACAGCAACCCGGTATCCAGCGTGCGCAGGAGCTATATCTTGCCGGTAAACGCCTGAATGCCCGCCGCGAATGGTTCCACACTACGGCAGGCCTGAACACCGAGCAACTCAAACAGGCTGCCGTACTGGCACATCGCTGGGGCTGGCACGACCGTGCCATTATTACCGTTGCACAGGCCCGCTACTGGGATGATCTGGCGCTACGTTTCCCTTTGCCACACCGTGAATCGATTTTCGCCACCGCATCACAATACAACCTCGACCCGGCACTGATCTACGGCGTTATTCGTCAGGAGAGCGCTTTTATGGAAGATGCGCATTCCACCGTTGGCGCCCTTGGCCTGATGCAACTGATGCCAGCCACCGGGCGACAGACAGCACGCAGCCTCAATATCCGTTATGGCGGTAATCGTGCCCTGCTGAAATCAGATCAGAATATCCGTCTTGGCAGTGCCTACCTCAACCACCTGATGACGCGTTACAATGGCTCACCTGTACTGGCTGCTGCGGCCTATAACGCCGGACCACACCGGGTAAGTCGCTGGCTACCCGCCAACCGTTCCCTGCCCGCTCCACTCTGGATGGAAAGCATTCCATTCCGTGAGACCCGGCACTATGTCAAGCAAGTGCTCGCCTACGCCACCATATTCGACTGGCGACTGGCGCAACCCCTGACACGTCTCTCGCAACGACTGCCCGATGTACAGGAACGCTACTGAAGGCACGGTCGGCTAGACATAATCTCAAACCGCCGTAAACTCTGTGCCTGGAAGCATTATCAATATCATCAGGGGCATGACATGAAAGCATTGCGTATTTGCGTACTCGGCGGCACAGGCTTCGTTGGCTCGCACCTGGTTTTCCGGTTGGCCGACCTCGGTCACAGCGTCACTGTACCGACCCGACGCCCGGCCAGACACCGCGAGTTTCGCGTGCACCCAGGTGTACAGCTGGTAGAAACAAATCCCTGTAACGTCGACGCCATGACTGCCCTGCTGGATGGCACCGATATTGTCATCAACCTGGTCGGCATTCTTAATGAATCCGGCAACAGCCGCTTTCAAACGGCGCACGTTGAGCTACCCGGCACCGTCGTCAAGGCTATGCGTGAGGCCGGCGTATCACGCCTGCTCCACATGAGCGCACTGAATGCCAATGTTAATGAATCACACAGCCGCTACCTGAAAACCAAAGGCGCCGGTGAAGACCTGGTACATCAGACACCGGGCATCGACACCACCAGCTTCCGGCCATCGGTGATCTTCGGCCCCGGCGACAGCTTCTTCAATCGCTTCGCTTCGTTGCTGGAGATGTCACCGCTGGCTTTTCCGCTGGCCTGCGCAAAGGCACGTTTTGCACCCGTGTATGTTGGCAATGTCGTCGATGCCTTTATAACCGCATTACACAATGACAGCACTGTCGGAAAACGGCTCGATTTATGTGGCCCTGGGGAATACAGTCTTGGTGATCTGGTGCGCTACACAGCACACCTTACCGGGCACAACACCTGGGTCATTGAACTACCGGACAGCCTTTCACGACTTCAGGCCATGATGCTTGGCCTGCTCCCCGGCAAACCGTTCAGCCTGGATAACTACTACTCCCTGCAAATTGACAGCCTGTGCAGGGACAACGCGCTACCCGAACTCGGTATTGCACTGCAATCCATCGAATCCATCGTGCCCACCTACCTGGGGGAAGCCAGTATGCGCGCCCGGTATTTTCATTTCCGTGCCAGCGCTCGCCGTAAAGGATGAAAATCTACCTGGTTGGCGGTGCCGTACGCGACAAGTTGCTCGGGCTGCCTGTCCAGGAGCGCGACTGGGTCGTGACAGGTGCCACTCCACAGGAAATGCTCGACCTGGGTTACAAACAGATCGGCAAGGACTTCCCCGTTTTTTTGCACCCGGAAACCAAAGAAGAATATGCACTGGCCCGCACCGAACGAAAAACAGCCCCCGGTTACAAAGGGTTTGCTTTTCATGCTGCCCCTGACGTCACACTTGAAGAAGACCTCAAACGCCGCGACCTGACAATCAATGCAATGGCGGAAAGTCCGGAGGGCGAACTGATTGATCTTTTTGGCGGACAGGAAGACCTGAAACTTGGCAAACTGCGTCACGTCAGTCCGGCCTTTGTCGAAGACCCGGTACGTATTCTGCGCGTCGCACGCTTCGCCGCACGCTTTGACAAGCTGGGATTCAGCGTAACCCACGAGACCAATACGCTGATGCGAGAAATGGTGACAGCAGGTGAAGTCAATCACCTGGTGCCCGAACGCGTCTGGGCTGAACTGTACAAGGCACTGGTCACTGACAGGCCGGAAATATTTTTTTGCGTATTACACGACTGTGATGCGCTGGCAGTGTTGTTTCCGGAAATCGAAGCAACCTACGATGGTCATATCGGTGTACATGCCAACCCGGATAAACTGCCTGACGCGCTCACTGCACTCAGACACAGTGCAGAAAACACCGAAGAACCCCGGGTTCGCTTCGCCGTGCTGCTGCTGTCACTTCATAGCGACCAGACAAGGACGCAGCGCATCACCAATGCAGAAACTCTCTGCAAACGTTTCCGCATACCGGGTGACTACCGGGTACTGGCCCTCGACGCCATCAGGCATGAAGAAAATATTACCGGGCGTGATCACCGTGCACTGCTCGATATGATGGAGTCTGTCCGTGCATTTCATGATGCTACACGCTGGCAGCAACTGCTGGATACCTATGTCATCACCGGACACATCACCCGTCACCAGGCTGAACAACTTGAAGCAGCCAGACAGAAAGCCACTGCAGTCAAGGCGAATGACCTGGATGACCCGTTACTGAAAGGCCCGGCAATCGGCGTCGCGCTAAAGGAAAAACGTTGTCAGGTCATCGAGAGCACGTTCATGGACTACAAGAACAGCGCGAACAATACGACACCAAGAAATAATCGGTAGATCACAAAAGGCAACATGCCAACCCGGTCAAGCAGTTTCAGGAAGTAATGAATACACAGATAGGCGCTTAGCCCTGACAGTACAATACCCATCGCCATGGGGGCCCAGTCAACCGATTCCGTCGCTTCGGCCAGGTTCATGGTCTCGTAGAGTGCGGCCATGGCGATAGCAGGCACAGACAGTAAAAAAGAAAACCGCGCAGCGGCCTTGCGATCCAGCCCCACCAGCAAACCCGTGGTAATTGTAATACCGGATCGTGAGGTACCGGGGATCAGTGCCAGCACCTGGGAAAAGGCAATTGCTGCCACACGCCAGGCACCCATACGATATTCACAACGCGTCTGAACGCCTTTAACATCGGCGTACCAGAGCGCCAGTCCAAACAGAATTGTCGTACTGGCTATCACCAGTGGTGATCGTAGATAGGTTTCAACGGCTTCGTGGAACAATAGCCCCGTTATCCCCAGCGGAATAGTACCCAGCAATATGGCCCAGGCAAGCATGGCTTCTTCATCGGGGTTGCGGGTACGTAACGAATCCAGCCAGGATACCGACATACCGCGCAGTTCACGGCGGAAGTACACGATCACGGCCGTCAGGGTACCGAAATGCACAGCAACGTCGAATGCAAGGCCCTGGTCTTCCCAGCCCAATAACACGGGTACCAGGATGAGATGAGCGGAGCTTGAGATCGGCAGGAATTCAGTCAGCCCCTGTACCAGGGCAAGGACAATGATGTGCAGCGTATCCATGAGTTCAGTTTCGTTATTGTGAATGCGCTTTATAACCGACTGCGCAGGTCCTGTGAATCAAAACCGGGAATTTCCTGGTTAAGGTTTCGTGAAAAGCCAATGACCTTGAAGCGGTCACCCATCTCGCCGGGCAACATCAAACGTTTGGCATCACTGGTCATCTTGAGAAAATTCGGCAAATCGTCCGGATCACTTTCGGACATGACCTGATCAATCCCTGCACCAACCAGAAACCGTGCCTGACTGGTGTACCCGGTAAAAATCAGACCGGCATCGGTAGCCGCCTCAGCCACGGAGGTAAAATCCACAAATGCGGTGATGTCCTGCAGGCCGGGATACCAGAGCACATTGTCATGCGCCTGATGGCGATAATGGCACATCAGGGTACCCATGTTGCGCTGGGGGTGATAATACTCGGATCGTCCGTAACCATAATCAATCAATACCAACACACCTTGTTTCAGGCAGTCGGCCAGACTTTTCACCCAATCGTTCAGTGCGGGACAGTATTCGGTCTGGTAGCCATCTTCCCAGCCATACTCTTGTGCCAGCAATTTTATTCGCCCTGCACTTTCGGCATCCGCCCTGATTTCCTGCAACTGCAAGGCACCGGCGGAAACTTCAACACCCATCTCGTAGACGTCATTCTCCCGATAATGTAAACGCCTGACCGGCAAGGCATCGGCAACCTCGTTACCTAAAATGATACCCACCCAGTCACGGGGCAGTTCATCGAGCCATTCAACCCGTGCCTGTAACGTCGACGGTAATTGCGCGATCCGTGTCTGCTGCAGGGCACGCATGGCGGCACTGCGTTCAAGGATGGCATAACGTTCCGGTAGCGCATCGATACACTGCAAGGCACAAAGCAAGTCGGCGGCAAGCACTCCACTGCCGGCACCAAGCTCCAGCAACGAGGCCGAACCCTGTTTCAGTACAGGTGCGAGAGAACGCGCCAGACAGCGAGCAAACAGATCCCCTGACTCGGGGGCCGTTACAAAATCACCCTGCTCACCGAACGGTGTCAGGCCGTTACTGTAATAGCCGAGGCCGGGCGTATATAACGCTGCATCCATAAAAACATCCAGCGGAAGAAATCCGCCGGACCGGGCAATCAGTTCTGCGATGTGCTCCACCAGTCGGGCACTGAGCGCACACGCCTCGGCATCCGGTGGCGTCGGGGTGTTCGGCATCGTCAGGGATTAGTGATCAACCGGCCACATGGGTTGTGCAGTCGGGTCAAACTGGCGCCAGAGCATCCCGAAAGAGAAACCGTTTACCGGGTGCTTCAGGTCACCGGCAATTTCCGCCAGCGGGCATAACACAAAAGCGTATTCGAGAATTTCCGGGCGCGGTAGCTTCAGATCGTCTTCATCAAGGATGAGATCACCGTACAGCAACAGATCAAGATCGATACTGCGACTGCTGAACTTTCCACCGCTACGATCACGACCCAGCTCGTCTTCGAGGCGGCGCAGCAACGATGCCAGTTCCTGCGCAGGCAGTTCTGTTTCAAAAGCGACAACAAGATTATAAAAAGGCTCGCCTTCGAAACCCACAGCTGTCGTTTCCCAGGTTCGTGAACTTTCCAGTTCGCCGAATTCTGCTTTCATTCGCTCAAGGGCCGCTGCTACATTTTTTTCCCGTTCGATATTACTCCCGACACTGACATACGCCTTAACCATTCACTCAACCCTCTCTGCTACGTTCGATGATCACACCCACACCCTGGGCACCGCGTACAGCACCACCCTTGTTCAGCGTCAACCGCATCCATGGCACGTCAAACTCAGCAAGGATGAGTTCCACGATGCGTTCCGCCAGCGTCTCGACCAACTGGAAACGACTCTCCTCCACGAAGGCGATCACACGCTTGGATACCGCCTTGTAGTTCAGTGTGTCGTCGATATGATCACTGGCGGCCGCACGAGCAATATCCGTTGCCATTTCGATATCAAGATGAATCGTTTGTTTGATGGCACGTTCCCAGTCGTAGATACCGATCACGGTATCGATACGCAGGTCGCGAATGAATATGGTATCCATAGCTGAAACTTTCAGGTACTTCGGAAGTGGCCAACTATATACAGGTTACCCTGATTGAACCAGTACAAGGATAGTCGACAGGCAACTTGACCGCGAGCGGTTAAAGCCTTCCAATAGCCACATGACCATCAACCTGCTTTATATACTGGTCGGCTACCTGCTTGGCTCGCTGTCCTCGGCCATTATCACTTGTCGCCTGATGGGGCTACCCGACCCGCGTAGTGGTGGTTCCGGTAATCCGGGTGCAACCAATGTACTGCGTCTGGGCGGCAAGAAGGCCGCCACTATTACGCTGGCGGGCGATATGCTCAAGGGCCTGCTACCCGTGCTGGCGGTGAAGGCGCTGGGAGCGGACATCACGGTTCAGTCTGCGGTTGCCGTAGCGGCCTTTCTCGGCCACCTGTACCCGGTGTTTTTTGGCTTAAAGGGTGGCAAAGGTGTGGCCACCGTACTGGGTGTTTTACTGGGCTTGTACTGGCCTGTGGGATTGCTGACGATTGCCAGCTGGCTGGTAATCGCCAAGGGCTTCAAAATTTCCTCGCTGGCTGCATTAATCGCTATCCTGCTTGCACCGCTCTATGTCCTGTGGCTGAAACCTGAACCTGCCTTGCTGGCAGCGGTAGTTTTCATGGGCACACTGCTGTTCTGGCGACACCGCTCAAATATTCGCAACCTGCTGCGCGGTGAGGAAGGCGGTATCGGAAACGACGAGAATAACCAGAACCAGTAATATTCAGATGGCTTACTGATTTAAAGTAACTCAATACGGACATACTGCCAGTGTTGCCTCGTTGACAATTTCTATTGCAAACATCTTTTTCTCATCTTTTTCTGATGGCCAATTCAGGATATTGGCGTGCAGTGGATGTGGTGTCGTTTCTGGAGTCACATCCAGCCCCGTTTTCAGAATCACCGCTGCTGTTGTGTCCCCTCTCGCATAGAGAGTCCTTTTGCTGGGTTTTGCTACATACTCTTGGCCAATCTTCCAAATCTCTTCCTCAGAAAGTGAGGATGTCCGGTAAACTGAAGTCTCGCCATTTGGCGCAGGCAAATAGGCTGCATATTTCACTGTGCGGTTAGCTGCGCTGAAATAGCGCTTTGAAAGGATATACCGACTAATCCGTTCAGAAGCCTCGACTTCACCCGTCTGCTGCAATCCTCGGGCAAATCCTCGAAACATGTTCAATAAGCGTCTGAGGAATTGAACCATCGAACACCTCCGTTCCGTGTGCCTTGTTACCTGTTCCCAGAAGACCAGCGTAAGTTATGCGATTTGTACCATCCACACTGGCCACAAGCACGCGGTTTTTTCCAAAATTCCACTCAAATCCTATATCCCCATCCGGCTCGGGAACGATTTCAGGCGCGGGCAACCATGAAGGCAACGCGTTAAGGAACCGAACTGCCTCATCGTATGTTTCCTGGGTAACAGGAAGTGCATCGTATCCATCCCAACCTGCTTCGGAACACTCCTGATAGATCTCTTTGAGTGCTGCACTAACACCACTCAGGTAATCCCATGTCACCGATTTACGCAGACTGCCAACAGCGTCTCCAAAAAGTCTTTGAAGATTCCTGGATGCATCACTCGCCCCTGTATTGTAGGGATTGGGGAGTGCAGTCATTCGACTCGAAATGGCAATAGCCGTCATTGGAAGATCTCCACTGTTTCTTCAGTTATGCTTTTGAAAAACACCGTATTTTTGAAATCCCTCAACTTATCCAGATAGCCCCAGAATTCATCTTCTCGGGGATCAAACTGTTTCGCCACAAAAACATCGATATCCAGCACAATCGGCGCATAATCGTCGTGAACACCCTCCAGAGCCTGAGTCAGAAAGCCCAGCGCCTCAATCTCTGGATCACGAATTTCAATCCTGGTCAGAAAACTGCCTAATTCCTGATTCAGTCCGGGCGGAATACTTGGGGGTGCAGTCAGAAACTCTTTGAGTTCCGCAGGCAATGGAAGTTTCAATACATTGATATACCGGGTACCTACACGCGTTATCGGATCTGGCGAGACTGCGTCGACATAAACTTCCCAGAGCCTGGCCGCTTCATCTCTCATTTCTTCCCATGTATTGTAGGGTTCAAGCTGGCTAAACGTGAATCCGTCCACCCGAAACTGAGCAACACGACACCCATCTTCCGAACTATAACGGTACCCGGCGACCGCATGTCCAATCGTTACTGTGGCCGGCTGACCGTCTTCATTATGTAGCCCAAATTCCCCTCGCTGCAAAGTTTCGTGTTTTGGGTACCGGTCAGCAATCTGTGCATACCGTGAATTCAGCGCTTCAACGGTGACTTTCTGCGGAAACGCAACCTGAATATCAATCAGCGCTTCCTTAATCGGAGCATGGGGCAAGTGCCTCTTCTCGATCATTTATTCAGTCTCCCTGACCTGTTTCTTCCGAAAGTTGATTCCGTTCATGCGCAGCTTATCCTGATTCTCCCAGATCCAGGTTCGGATCACCCAGGATCCTACCTCCGCCTTCGTGGTTCCATGAATCCCCAGGCCGACCATTTCTTCCAGCATCCGATCAGTGGTTTCATCCACAGTCAGCTGTAGCTTTACCGTTTTTACGCCATTTCGACGAGCCACACCGACACCCACCCTATAGAATCTATTTACAATCTAATTAGATTCTATATGGGGTCATGATCAACATCAACAAACAATGCTGCCCGGCCTTCCCCGGGAAAGCACCACGTCATTAAACAACATTCTCGGCCATCAGCTCGGCCTGCCGAATAATCAACTGGGTGGCAGCTTCCTGTGAAATTCAACAACTTGCGCAGTGTTTCCAGTGCCGGATTTTTCTGTGGCGACGCCGCGACGGACGCAGTCGCGCTGCAACTTGCCCTTGAGTTTGGGATTGTCCCGCTCAATAGCATACATCGCATCGTCGATGAACTTTTTTGATCGCGTGGTCACTGCATCGAAAGTGCAGGCAATTCCTCCAGTGACCAGCGCGGGCGCACTGTAATTTCCTGATCCTGACGCTCACCCGCCTGCAAACGACAGGCACCGGCGTAAGCAATCATGGCGCCGTTGTCGGTACAGAATTCCAGTCGGGGAAAGAACAACTCCGCCCCCATCTCATCTGTCATCCGGCCCAGCCCCTCGCGTAACGCCTGGTTGGCCCCGACACCACCTGCAATGACCAGACGCATGACACCGGTCTGTTGTAATGCACGCCGGCATTTGATCAGCAGGGTATCCACCACGGCATCCTGAAACGCCCGCGCAATGTCGGCACGGGTCTGCTCGTCCTTGTCGTTCTCCTGGAACGTGGTCAGTGCAAATGTCTTCAGCCCGCTGAAACTGAAATCCAGTCCCGGTCGATTGGTCATGGGGCGCGGAAACCGGAAACGGGTCGGGTCACCTTTCACGGCCAGTTTCGCCAATACCGGCCCACCGGGATAATCCAGGCCCAGCAGCTTGGCCGTCTTGTCGAAGGCTTCACCAGCGGCATCGTCCAGCGTATCACCGAGAATCCGGTATTGGCCCATCCCCCGGACCTCCACCAGCAGTGTGTGACCACCGGAGACCAGCAGCGCCACAAAAGGGAATTCAGGCGCAGGGTTTTCCAGCATGGGCGCCAGCAGATGCCCTTCCATATGGTGCACACCCACCGCCGGCAGCCCCCAGGCGAGCGCAAGACTGCGGCCAATAGAGGCGCCCACCAGCAACGCTCCCACCAGGCCGGGGCCGGCAGTGTAGGCCACGCCATCAATGTCTTGCGGGGTGGTATCGGCCTGATCCAGCACCTGGCGCAGTAACGGCAGCGCCTTGCGCACATGATCCCGCGAGGCCAGCTCCGGCACGACGCCGCCATACTCTGCGTGCAGGGCAATCTGGCTGTGCAGGACGTGCGCCAGCAAACCCCGTTCGGTATCGAACAGGGCAAGACCGGTTTCATCACAGGAGGATTCAATACCGAGGATTCGCATGGGCCACATGGTACCGGTCGTCGGCCGACACCGAAACTCGCGCGTCACTCGACGGGGTGGTAAAGAACACCTATTTCTTCAGCAGTGACTTCAGATCGGCAAATGGCTTGTGGGTCGTGGTGGAAGTTTGCCCGGCAGACGAAGCTGTTCCGGCTGCCTGCTGATCGGCTTCCAGCAGTCGCTGGTGCTCATTATCGTGGCAATAAAGGCAGAGCAATTCCCAGTTACTGCCATCGGCGGGATTATTGTCGTGGTTATGATCGCGGTGATGAACCGTCAGCTCGTGCAGGTTTTCACGGGTGAATTCGCGCTGGCAACGCCCGCAAATCCACGGGTAGAGCTTCAGGGACTGCTCGCGGTAACCCAGTTCCCGCGTGTCGCGTGTTTTGTGTGTGGCGGCTACCAGCTCATCCAGCTTGCTCTTGTCCATAAGGCTTGTCATATCTACTGTCGTTGCTCTCGAGGATATTCAGTGTACTGCAACCAACAGCCCAAAATCAGCGGCTTAAATCGCTACACCCCTCGTATTCGTCATAATGATCAACAGCCAATCTGGCAATAATTGCGGGATATTAAGAAAAAACAAGGGCTTGCTTAAACCGGGGCAGGTTTCACCCGTGTTTTACCTTTTCCTCCCGCACTGCTACACTACGCGCCCTTTGAGATCTCCCTGTAGAGGAATAGGCTTTGCCACAAGTAAAAGTACGAGAAAACGAGCCCTTCGAAGTTGCCCTGCGTCGCTTCAAACGCTCCTGCGAAAAGGCCGGCATCCTGTCGGAAGTCCGCCGCCGTGAGTTCTACGAAAAACCCACCCAGGAACGCAAACGCAAGCAAGCCGCTGCCGTGAAGCGCCACGCGAAGAAGATGTTTCGCGAAAACGCTCGTCGCACCCGCCTGTACTAAGCCTTTCCCGTCCCTCAGCACATGGCCCTCAAGGATACCCTCCAGCAGGACATGAAGACTGCCCTGCGCGGCGGCGACAAGCCGAAGCTGGGTGTCGTCCGTCTGATTCTGGCTGCCATCAAGCAGCGTGAAGTGGATGAGCGCATCGAACTCGATGACGCGCAGATCACCGTGGTGCTGGACAAAATGTCCAAACAACGCCGCGACTCACTGGAACAGTACGAGAAAGCCGGTCGCGAAGATCTCGCTGCCCAGGAACGTTTCGAACTGGATGTTATCAAGACCTACCTGCCCGAACAGCTCGATGAGGCAGAAATCGATCAGCTCATCAGTGCTGCCATCGAGGCCACCGGTGCCTCCAGCATAAAAGACATGGGCAAAGTCATGGGCCAACTCAAGGACAAGCTGCAGGGCCGTGCCGATATGGGCGCTGTCAGTGGCAAAATCAAGGCAAAATTATCCAGTTAGACCGGGGTACCCCGCCAAACCACACCGCGCTGTATCCATAAGGCAGCCCGCCGGTGTACCCCGCACCGTGCATCACCTACCATACAGCCCATGGCTGGCCGCATTCCGCAAACCTTCATCGATGACCTGCTAAACCGCATCGACATTGTCGAAGTCATCGATACCCGGGTGCCGCTGAAAAAAGCCGGGCGTGAATACCATGCCTGCTGCCCGTTCCATAACGAGAAAACTCCCTCATTTACCGTCAGCCCGACCAAGCAGTTCTATCACTGCTTTGGCTGTGGCGCGCATGGCAGCGCCGTGGGCTTTCTGATGGACTATGACCATCTGGAATTTCCCGAGGCCATCGAGGAGCTGG
>UOFM01000229.1_pt1 | contig 13943 bp, 11 predicted proteins | sample 1990071 | NCBI WGS metagenome assembly UOFM01 (sample SAMEA4728526, study PRJEB27164) | hydrothermal vent metagenome | biome: marine basaltic hydrothermal vent biome; feature: marine hydrothermal vent; material: mineral | place: Pacific Ocean | collected 2011-06-14/2011-07-23 | depth 1741 m
TTTCGAACGTCCCTGAAAACGGTCCGCCTGGCGCCAGACATCCAGCATCACCACATTCACTATATCGCCGGCCACCGTTGTGTCGCTACAACGGGTCATGACATAGCGGTAGACAGTATTGGCATAACGGTCGAAAAACAGTCGCATGGCTTTCTCGTCACCACCGGCAATTGCCGTCAGTATTTCGCTGTCATTATTACTGCTGTCATTATTACTCATGGAAACTGAATACGCCGGAAATCGCTACGCGCAATGACCCGACCCTTGTCTGACAGGGCCACCACCCGCCAGTAATAGGCGCTGCCGGGCAACAGGTGCGCACGCGACAGGCTGCCCACCGTCAAACGGGTCTTCTCGGCGGGCACCAGCACACCGGTGAGTGGCTGTTGTTGTGTCGCACCGGGCAGGTCGGTATCGCGCACCGGCCGGGTATATAACTCCAACTGGTAGGCAGAAGCACCATTCACCGCCTGCCAGGCAAATTGCGTATCCGCAGCAAGCACAGCATTGGGTGCAGGACGAGCAACCTGTAACGGGATAACACGCGTCCCGGACCACGCCTGTCCGCTGTTGTTAACCGCATAACGCAGTTCCGGCAGTGTGAAGTTCGGATCCGGTTTGGCGATACGCAAACGCACCAGATAGTCACCGTTGCGCCCGGTCGGCAACCGTGGCGTTTGCAACACAACCTTGTCACCCGCCAGCAGATATTGTTTGCGGCTCACCAGTGGTATAAAAATCGGCTGGCCCCGGGTACTGGGTGGGCTGGCAACTTCCCAGGTGTATTCCAGCAGACCGGTACCGTTGTAGCTGACCACAGCACGTGCACGCAGCTCACTTTGGGGAGCCACTACAGCAGTAATACGACCATCGTCGTACTCCATCTCCACACGGCGGATCAACAGTTGCCCCCCCGCACCACCACCGGTAATGCTAAAGGTAACAACACCCGCCTGCGTTGAGTTGTCCGGGAAATCCGTGAACTGCCGCGTATAAACAAAACGGCTGAAACCCTTTTTCTGTGCCTGGCGGATCACACTCTGTGGAACCGTCAATGATTCACTAAAAACAAAGGTCGTGGGGCCGGACACCGGTACGTTTCGGCTTGACTGGAGCGATTTGGATACCGTACCGAGCAGGCTGTTGTCGGGCGCCAGGAAAACACCGCTGCCCGAACTGACGCTCGTCAACCCGGGGTTGCCGACATTTTCGATCACCGACCAGGTGACCTGGCTGTGACCGGTTGACGTAATCGCAACCTGCGAGGGTAAATTACTGCCACCCACTGAACCGATCTGCGCCTGCGCCACGGGGGCCAGCAGGCAGATAAGGATAAGAATGAAGCCCCGGATATTTGGACTAATTGTCTGTCTCATGCCACTGTCCCCCTTCACTGTGCCTGCCCGGCGCGTGCCGGCAAGGTTGCTGTCAGCGTCAGAAACGCCTGATACAGGTCAATACTTCTGATCCTTAGCACATCATCGTCAATATCGTTGTAGATCCCGCTCAGGCCCAGGTCAAAACCAGGGTGGTTTCGGCGTGCCTGCAACAAACGCCAGTTAAGCGCCATACTGACAGAAAATATGTCATTATTAATTGAGTCGTTCGTCGTCTGATTACGGTTCAAACTGACATCGAGTGAACCATCCAGTTTATTGGGCAATAATACGAAGGACGTTAGTAATGCATAGGTGATTGCCGTTGAGTTCTGGTCAATTACCTTGTCTTCGGTACGATCATAGCGAATAGATGGCATGAGACTTAAACGCTGACGATAGTTCCAGCTACCGTCCAGGTAAACGCCGGTAGTATCGGTATCGTTCTGTACCCCTGAATGGTCGCGGTATTGACTGTTCACCAACGTCAACCCCCAGCTACCGGTCGGATAACTGAACATGGCGTAAGCCTGCCAGCTGTCCAGGTCATTATCTGTCTGCGGCTGCAGAAAACCGCTGGGAGTCGATGTCTGGTCCTGTTGCTGACGGTTGAATGCAGCACCCAGACTGGGCGCACCCAGCCAGCCGTCAGCGTTTACCAGCGCCGGCGACCAGCTCAGGCTGACGCTGCCAAGGTCGGTCTCCACACGGGGCAAAGTATCGATGTCCTCAACGTTGTCTTTCTGTTGTTCAATGCTGGCCTGGATGCCCATTGTAGACCACTGCGCACCCCCGAAGGCACGTAGCAGGCGGCGATCACTGGGCAAGGCCAGGTTACCCAGGCTCTTGAAGAAGGTGCCGATCTTGCGACTCTCCACACCGGTATTCCAGTTCAAACCGGCGGCAGTGCTGTCCGAGAAGGTAGCCAGCAGGCTGTAGGCTGTGTCGCTTTCCGAACCCAGGCTGTCAGACGTATTAAAATCGTAATCGGTAGCAGCATACTCGGCACGCAGTCGCAACCGGTTATCGAGCAACTGGCTGTCTGCACTCAGCGACCAGGCTGATCCATCGGCCCGACCTGCTTCCCGATCATCAATGGAGGCAACCAGGCCGGCAGCATCACGACCCTGACCGCTGAGCCAGGTGCCGCTCAGGTAGAGTGCCTGCGGCCTGTCTTTCAAAGGACTGCTGTCGAAAGTCACACCATCGACACGACGGTGTGAATCGCTGATGCCCAGTCCACGACGGAACCCGACAATATCCTCACTGGATAGAGAGAACCCTGATATACGTGAATTGATCAGCGGAATGCGACCTTCCAGCGAAACACCACGGCGACGGAAGTTATTCATCACCAGACTGGAGGTTCCCACTGTCTGGTGCCCCACGCGCGCATCGGCATAACGATTGCCGGCACTGAACAGGAACTCGCCGTTGTCGACCTGTCGCTGGCCGGGTTTATCATCGTTGAGGCTGTTGTAGAGCAGATCGAACTCACCCTGGGTATACCAGTCACCGCTGGCGGCACGGTAACCGACACGACTGCTGCCTTGCCCCTGCAAACGATCCGGCCGGGGGGTTGCCAGGTTGTCGTCGGTGGCACGGTAACTGCCGGTCACCCGGGTATCGGCAGCGACAGCGTATTCACGGAACAACTGTGACTGACGGACTTCGAAACGCCAGAAGCCCCGTTCGAAAATACTGCCGTCATCGGCATATTCAACAATGCGTAATTCGTGATAGCCGGGGGACAACGGTTGTACCGGCTGGAATACGGCATACTCTGCCTCACGTTGAATCATAGCGGTAACATCAATGTTATCCAGCTCCAGCGCCAGTCTCTGTAATTCCTTTACCGGTACATCAGACGGTATCCGGATACGAAACACTTCGTCTGCGCTTCGATAGCTTTTGTGCTCCGCTGCAACCAGCGTTGGCTGCCATTCGGCGCTGGCCGGCAACCAGGCTACACATAAAGCGCACCCTATAAAATATTTCAGTGCGCTACGGTAAACAGTTTCCATGAGTCCTCCTTATTAATTATCATCAGGAAACGCAGATCAAGTTCTTGTGACGAAGCTGTTTCAGCCGCCACCGGGATTGGTTACCGGGTCACGATTGAAAGGGTCCAGCTGAAAATCACCTGTCGGCACATCATCACAGCCATCTGGCTTGAAGCAATCACCACCACCGACCGATGAACGTGTTTTGACCGTGGGGACAACAACACCGTTGACAAGTGACTTATGTCCTTCGGCTGACGGCCGCGCCAAGGGTGAACCACTGCGTCCTCCGCCCGGACCGGGCTGACTCACCTTGCCCGGTGCTGACCCACCGTTACCCGGTTCACTGTCATCAGGCGATTCCGGATCGTGCTTCTCGCCTTTCATGCGCGCGACGCGGTCATCAACGACTGAAGTGGCAGTGGGGCCACCATCGTTGTTGCGCCCGTCTTCAAACCCTCCACGCACTTCATCACTACCACTGTCATTATCGCCGCTGTCACTGTCCTTGCCGTCATCATCTCCTGAATCGCTGCCGTCGTTGCCGGCTGAATCGTTGCCGCTGTCATCATCGGTATCATCACCACTGTCTGACTTCTTTTCATCATCGGTATCGGGCGTGTCACCGTTATCATCTGTGCGGTTATCATTTTTATCCCGCTCTGTATCCTTGTCGCGGGAGGCAGTCCCCTGTTCTCCCGGACGACTGGAACTCTCTGCACCTGTCTCGCTTTGTGAGGTATAGCTGCCTGTTCCGTCATCGTAGGTTTCAGTCACTGTTCCATCGGCGTTATAACGTACTGCAGATTTTATATTCCTGTTGGCTGAATCCCCTGGTGAATTTTCAACCGTTAACGAACCATCGGCACCATGAATAACAGTGCCCCCTTCGGTTTCTTCAATGATGGTTCCGTCAGGATAACGGGTGGTCCGCGTTCCATCAGGTGTGGTTTCCCTGATGGTACCGTTAGGGTATTCGATCTCCTCGGTACCATCGGCATAGTTTGTGGTTCGTGTTGTTGTACCGTTCACGTTGTAATAGGTGGTATTTTTATCACTATCGTATTCAGCTCGTGAACCATCCGGGAAATTCACGCTGCCGGAGCCATCTTCATTTGTCACAGAAGTGATACCGGACATGGAACCGTCGTCGGCATACGTCTCGACAACCCCGTCAGGCCGGGTCACGGTTCGTGCACCACCGGGGTATTCCACTTCAGATGAACCATCGGGCCGGGTACGTGTTATGGAACCGTCTGTATTATAAGTCTCTGTGGCACCGGTGACTGAGGTACGCGTTCGCGACCCATCCTGATTCAGTGTATCGCTTGAACCATCAAAATACGTTGTCGTTATGGTGCCGTCATTTCCAAGCGTTGTACTCTCCCCACCCGGGGAGTTCAGGGTAACCGAACCATCATCGTTAAAATCCGCCACCATACCATTGTTAGTATTAGTATATGACCTGAATGTCCTGTCCGAACCATCACGGGAATAGCTTGTCGTGGTCCCGTCTCCGTTAGGTACACGTGTTTCGGTAACCGGTCCGATAAAAGCAGGAGCCGCTGTTCTGCTGCCGCTATCAGGCCGACCAGCCGCCGTGGTATCGCGGCTATCTGCTGCCGAACCACCGGCAAACCCACCGCTGCCTGCACCACGATGAGCGGGCTGTAGCGAACCGGAAGCAGTAGCACCCTGTGTACGCCCCGGCAACAGGGAACGGGTACCGCCAGCACGTTGCACCGGTGTGGTGGGTGATTGGCGGCCTGCACGATTTCCCGTCCCCCTACCCTGACCTTGACCCGCTACCCCGCTTTCCGGACGCGTCAGCGGTGACAGCACAAAACCCCGGCCAGGTGCCGACGATGTCCCCGTACCCGAACGTTTTGGCTGCACCGGCCGTGTCGTACGCCCATACCCGGGCGGTGTAATTCTGAACCCGCCGCCCGACTTGTTCCTGCCCGTAGCAGTGTGACTTCCACCGACGACCGATGGCACCTTTAACCGTGGCGGTTTTGCGGCACCCTGGCCGCGTGGATTCAGAACAGGCGGTGCCACGGGCAGTGCCTGGCGTGAAGGCACACCACCGGGTAATGCCGGCATCACCGGTATTGCTGCTGACCCGGTGCCCGGTGACGCCAGGCTTGAAGAGGGTATTTTTACCTTGCTGCGAGCACGAGACTTCGGCAACGGAGTTACCACCTGTGGTAACGGTGCAATGTTCCGGCTCACAGCCGGTTTGACTGAAGTGGTTTGTTTTTTATCGGCCGCTGAGACGTGACCGGTCCATGCCAGGCAAAACAGACTTGCCAGCAAGATGCCGATATTATTTTGTATTTTACTGCGTCCCATCCGCCTTGACCTCCCGTCCAGGTGATTCAGTCATTCGTTTTGCGTTTCAAACCGGAAACACAACAGTTGTTGCTGACGGCCGGTGGTGCTGTCTGTTTCAACCAGCAATTCGGTTGTGGCCCCTGTACCGTATTCGGCTTGACATAAGTCCATGCCTGGCACTGCGCATCATCCTGGCAGGCTTTCTGGCACAGGGAAGGGTCATCGACAGCGGGAGATAAATGACGGAAATCTCCACCACCGGGACGGTCGGTATTTTGTTCCATGCCTTTGGCATCTGTGGGAGTCGGTGCAACAGCTTTCACCTCAATGGGAATAATCTGCTCTGTCGTTTTCCCGGCCACAATATCAATCCCTTCGACACGTTGTTCGGGAACATCCCGACCACCCGCCTGTACCACCACATCGACCTTCCCCACAGGAAGATCGATGTTCACCGGGGTATCAACCCCGAATACGGAAGCCTGGTAAATCCATTTGTGTGTCACCGGGTCTTCAACATGAATGCCTGCAAGGGCAGGCTTGCCATTGACGGTAACGGTCAGTTTCAATCTCCCCTTGTCAAAGTTCAGCGTTTTTTCAACCACCTCACCAGACTTGATGGTTATATCCAGCGTCTTCTCCCTGGCACCACTCACCCCGGCCGGTGAGACAAATACCTTGTAGCGGCCGTCGGCCAGCCGAATCGCTGTTCCGGAAGGCGTACCCAGGACGGGCTCGAAGATGATTTTTCCGGTTTTTGTATCTTCAATGCGATAGCCCAGATCGGTTACCGTTCCATTCACCTTGACCGTCAGTTTGAGTGTGCCCGCCGGCTGCACAGCCTTGCGGGCAGATTTCAGCAATTCCTCCGCATTATTCGCTTGAAAATACTCACCACCGCCGGCCTTTGCCATACACCGTAACTGCGCACTTTCTTTCTCACTCAAACCAAAACCGACGGTGTGCAGAATAAAGTTAACACCCGAATTCTTTGCTGCCTTGACCGCTGCACAGGGATCTCCGCCACAGCTTTCGATGCCGTCGCTGATCAATACCACGGTGGAAGTGTAATTCTCCAGACGCAACATATCGAAAGCCTGGTTCACGGAACGCATCAATGGTGTTTTTCCTTTGGCATTCAGTCCGGCAACCGCTTTCAGTACCTTAGGTTTATTACTCGCACCCGGCTTCACCAGCGTTTCCACATCATTACAATCGCCTTTACGCCGATGGCCGTAAGCAATCAGGCCAATGCGCGAGTTGTCCTGCAACTCGGGCACCAGCTTGCCCATGACATCTTTGGCAATGGTGATTTTAGGTATCCCATTAATCTGGCCCCACATACTGCCGGAAGCATCGAGGATGAACAGGGTGTCGGTGCCCTGTTCCGCACTCCCCGCCAGTGCCACGGGTATAGCAGAGAGCAGCATTGATACCAGGGTAAACAACACCATTGATCGTTTTGTATAACCAACTTTCATCATTGCTTCCTTATTCTGATTACACACCTGTTTTATTGATGTGACTATTTATCGCCCTGCCCCGTTACAATCCCTGCCATTACAACGACCCACTGCTGAATGTCACAGTTCTGGTCATCAATGTGTTCTCTTTTATTTCAATATCGAATGCCTTTTTACGGCGGGATTTTTTTTCCGTGACGACAAGGCTGTATTTCCCGACAAGCAGACGTGTATCGAGCGGGATGCGTTGTCTGTAACCCGGCTTGTCCTGACGTGTAATCTCAACCGTTACCGCCAAAGGCTGGTTATCTCGGCCACGCTGGCGCTTATGCCCGCCTTGCGACGACTGAAATATTCTTCCCTGCAGACTTTCGGGCAACGTTTTACTACCTTCCAGCAGGTATCCTGCACCTCTTCGGCATTAGTCTTGCTCAAGCCGCGAGACGTCCAGCAGGCTTCTATTTCCTGCGAGCAGGCACGCTGCACCTTGAGGGGAGCTGGCTCATTCAATGCACTCCTCGTACCACTGACCAGGCCCTTGAGCAGGTCTCCGAGGAATGGGCGCACCGGGGGTTCCGCCTGCGCAGTCGGCATCCCTGACATCGCCAACAACAAACCGGCCAGAAAAAGTATGAACAACGATTTCTTTCCGCGATCCAGTTGTTTCATCGTACCGGGCCTATATGCAGGCCCAACCATATGAGGAATGCAACGGCCAGCAGAGCGGTAATACACGCCAGCCAGAACAGAATTCGGTAAGCCGTCAGCAAGAGAGAAACTGTGGCGTGCTCCCTAATAGCGACTTCATGGTTGCGTCCATAGCGGAGTGTGACAATTGACATAATCGATGCGGCCAGAAACATCAATCCGCTGCTCGTATTCAACCAGGAAAACGTGTTCATATCCGCTGTTGTTTCCATGTCCGATATACGGCTGTCGGCAATAAACATCAGCAGCAGCCCGGCAAGCGAGGCTATAACGACAACCACCAGACGGATTAAAAATGCCTTTTGCGGAATGTTCACTGGTATGGCTTTCTGCATCGCTTCATCGTGTTCCTGCACTCTCATAGTAGTATTAGCTACAAGCGCCCTTCAACTCTCAGAACAGATGTTGGTGCCAGCGATCGCGCTCGCCCGCTAATATTATTGAATTCGCAATACCATAAGTCACCCTTGCGAAAAGTTACGCCCCTTTCAGCACGCACTACCACGGTGACTGTTCCATCCCAATTGCTGACACCAGAAAATCTTTCAGTGGGCATCGCCCGCGCCCTGGCCACGAAATTTCCCGGTTGACCAATTGCGCAATAAACCTCTGTCGTGAGTCGGGAGGCATTAACACCCTGTACGCGAACCGGTACCTGAAATGTCACTTGCGTTGAACTTGCCAACGCGGGATTTTCCCCGATAAAGAACGACACCCCGGTTATCAGTAATGTTGCCATCGTGTTCTTCAGGTTTATTTTCATCATTTCTCTCCTTTCAAAATCAGTGGCCCGGTGGGTACGATATCCGGTATCTGTGTTCTACTGATCTGCGATAGTTGACCGGTATTGACCGTGTCGGGCACTTGCGGTTTTCCAGTCAGTATAAGTTGGCTGGTTCTGACGATATCGGGCACCTGGGGTGGCGGAGGCTTTCCTATCAATGAGAGTTGACCAGTTCTAACGCTGTCGGGTACCCGAAACACCGGGTTAAGCGGGGGAAGAAAGCGGCCTTTGCCTCCGAATACATTCGTGCGTTGATTTGCCACAGGAGCAGCCGGGGTTTCCGATCCGGGCGGAGGTACGGGAACTGAAGGGAGCACAGGGCGGCTGGCGCGGCTGTTACGTAAACCCTTCTCCTGCACCTTCAGTGGTGGAGGGGTTACCGTTGCCGGAACCGGAACCGGAACCGGAACCGGACGAATTTCTGCATTTATCACCGGTCGCAACAGCGGCTTTGGCGAAATATCCGCTTTCCCGGCAGCCAGTGCACGCGACATATTACCGCCGAAAAACAAAAGCAGAAAAGCCAGGGTATTTAATATTGATGCCATTACGTTACGCCTGATCATGATTTCAGGACAACCACACGAGCAACCATTATTTCCCTAAAACGCCTTTCATCAATCCGCCCATGCCACCCATTTGTTGCGGTTCGGAGGGAAGTTTAAACGTCGCGGCAGGAATGGCGCGGGTATTTATCGACTGCAATAACACGCGATCATCCAGACGCAGCAGAGCCATGTTCTTCAGGGAAGCGTCTTCCTGAATTCCGTTCGTGGTATCGAATGACATCATCCCTGTCGCGGCTTTGGTAATCTCCACAACACCCAGTGCCGCATCCTGCAAATCCTTGTTCTTTCCCAGTACAACCTCATGCGACCTTCCATTTTCTACAAAGCGGTACACCTTGCCGCGTATGCCGGCAATGGTTTCAGTTTTCCCGGTATCCTCATAGTTGATTGAGGTCTGCGCCTTGTTCTCGCCCTTGTTCTCGCCCTTCTTACCCATTCCCATGGAGGCCATCATTTTGGCAAGTTGCGACATATCCTGAACCACTTCACCGGTAATAGCGTAGACCTTGTTACCCAGTTTCATCATGGTCGTTTTGTTGTTGGCCGCACCGGTCATATCGAGTCGCACATGCTGTTCGTCGGTATAGAAGATGGTTTGCATACCACTACCATCCGGTGAAGACATTTTGTAAACCACCGTCACGTCGGCGAATGCACCTGGCGTGCCCGTCAGTGCTACTCCTGCCAACAGAACGATTGAGCACATACTTTTCTTAAGTTTCATTTCACTTCCTCCGGTAAATTTTCATACTGTAATCATCAAGCCTGACTATTTTGACACACCTCCAGCGGGTACACCCTGTCCCGGGTCTTTCATGTCCAGCGGTGTGCCTCCACTGCTGAGACCGAAGCCACCCTGGTTGCAGGCATCCGAACCGGTATCACCGCAGTTGGTCACCGCCGCCGAACCAACGTGTGGAGCAAAGCCCCCCGTTTGAGTACCGGGGTTTTCACCATTCGGACCGGGCCGGGAGGTCATGCCTTTCGTATCAGCATGAGGTTTCATGCAACGGCCAAGCGCAGGGTTCCAGTTACAATTATCCGCCGGGCCATTGCTACCTTCGGGGGAAGGTTGGTTATCGGGGTTGCCCGGGGTGCCGCTGGGTGGACCGATGGGTATAGTCGTACCGGGTCTACCCGTCCGACTATTCTGGGTAGCTGTCCATCCATTACCTGCGTTAAAAGTGGCAGTAGACCTGTCCCTGGTCACCCCATTCCTGTCGGTACTGGAAGAATAATCGTCCAGAACTTCTCCATCGCGATCCCTGGTTACAGATTCATAGCCGCTCTCGCCGGTCCTGGAATTACGGTAATGGCTTTCTGTGGTCGTCGTGCCATCATCGTTTTGAGATGTGCGGTACTTAATGCTTTCTCCGGTTTCATCATCGGTATCTGACTGCCATTGACCCCAATGTGCATTCGAGCTGCCCCCATCCTGCTCCGCCTGTCCACGGCCAGATCGATTATTGACCACATCAGCTGGATTTCCCGGACCATTGCCAATAGTTGCTGATCCAGCAGGCCCGCCTTTGCTTCTTCCCTGCCCACAGGTCGCCGGATTACCCCCCGCCTGCAAACACGCTTGCATGGAGCGCTGCGTATCACCATTGGGCAAACTATTCGTATTACCTGCATTCATGTTGTTCCTCAGACAGGCAGCCCGATTCGCACTGCGACTACAATCCTGACGGTCATTCCCACTGCGTCCTGGGCGCACCTGGTCAGTGGGCGAACCCAAATCGCGAAGGCGTTGCATCTCCCTGACCTGCTTCATCCTGCCGCTGGCCTCGCCGATGATCCTGACCTGCCCTGCCGCCTGGTTCGCCGGTGCAAGCGCCGATGGGACGTGTAAGGCAGGTGATTTATCCGGCACCACTTTTACTGTTGGTTGGGATATCAATCCGGGTGAAACAAGCGGTTTTTTTTCAGCGACAGCAGGCGTCAAGCCAATGCTGGACAGCAGTAGCATCGTAATCAGATAGTTAAAACAGGTGATGTATCTCATTTTGTTTCTCCCTGGTTACCGCCCAGTGACGGGGCAGTTCGCTGAATAGGTCGCAGACCAGGACAAAAAGGTTCAAATTTTGTCTCAATCCGCCCTTGCCGGGTTGAACCAGGCCTTATCACGGTGCTTCCTGTATCTCCTTCACCAGTCCGGATCTTCTTTGCTCAGTTAGCCCCAGACCCTGAACGGTCTGCCACGAACTGCTACGGTCATTCGCATAGTGCAGACGAATCTCGACCCGACGCTCCGGAAGTACAACGCAGCCTCGTGTCGTCGCAACAAGCCGTGTGCCAGATTCGATCCGAACCGTGGGTGACATGAGATCGCCGGATCGGGCGATGTCGCTACGCAACTCGGCGGTGATCGGCGCGCTGAAGGGACCACCATCGATACGGATATGTGCATCACGATAGGCGCAATTAGCAGATTCGGTAGGCGGATCGGTCAACACCACGCTGCTGATACGCGTGACGAGATTTTCCGCCGGTGAGTCGCGTAGCGCATCTTTCAACAGGCGGGTGGCGGTATTGTTACGCAGGTTCAGTTCGTCGCTGGTGCTGTCGATGCGGGCCGTCAGGTTGATCCGGTCGGCCTGTGCGTTAACGCGGTAGGTGCCGGGCTCGCCATGGCAGTAGTCGCCAGGCAGGGTGGCATCAAAAACTTCCGCCGGCGCTAAAACCGGTACATTTTTATACGCACCGTGTGGCCAGCGACAGGCACCGTCATCCGTTGGTGAGGACTCCAGCACAACACGGCTCTGCGGGCTGGGCGCATTGCCTGCATTCCTGATACGAACGGTGACCCAGGGTTTGCCGTTATAGCGCTGTGCCAGAACGATCTGTACGCCAAGGTCAGGATGCCCGGCATCGGCCCTGGCACTATCAGGCCGGTGCAAAACCGCGCGTGCGGTGTAATCCGGCAAGCGCCGGCCGGCGCCATCGTAAAAACGGGTGGTGAGGGTGGCATTTTCAGTGCGGTCTGTCCGGGCGCCACGCTGTACCGGCACCTGGCAAACAAACGTCAATTGCTGATTGAGGCCATGCGGGGCCAGGGTCAATCCATCTCCACCATTGGGATAGCAGTCGAGGGGTAGCGTCGCTCCGCCGATTTTCCACTGAATGCCCAGTCGACCGGGACGGCTGCCGGACAGGGAGTAGCGTACCGTTACATACTCACTACCGCGTGCCGGCCGACTGCTCACCGAGATGACCTGTGACGGAATCTCCCCGGGCGCCAGTTGCCGGCCGGTATGGCGCGGATTGGGTACCTGTTTGCTCAAGGTATCATTTTTGCGATTAGCCTCCGGGTAGCGTCCGCCGGTGTTCAGAACTGCTTTCACCGTCAGATAAACCTGACCACGCAGTGCATCGCTATTCAGATCAAGCGGCGCCTGGAACTGGCCGCTGCTGGCGCCCTGGCTAACCTGCACGGTGCCTCTGCTCATCAATAGCATGCCGGCTGTTTCCGCAGATCTCAATGGAACCACCTGTGGGCCTTCATTCGAACTACGCAATGAATCGCTGGAACGATCAGACGAGGGCCTGAACGGGTTAGTACCGGACAATCGCCGCAGGCTGTCCCCGGCCTCGCGCATGCGCCCGGTCGAAGCCATATGTGTGTTACCGAGACCAACTACCCAGTCGAATGAGCCGGCCGCTAACGGGCGATGTTGAGCCTCGCGCCACTTCACCAGCACAGCACGGCGCGAGACATCCAGAGAGATATCTTCGATGATCAGGTCAGGTTGAACAGTTCCCGTAACAGTGGAGGAAACACCACGCCCGTTAAGTGTAGCCGGCCGGTCACCTTCCAGAACATGCCGTGGACCGCCCGTTACACCGGGGGGCAACAGTGATTTGTCGCCCGGGGCGGTGACTGGTTTGTTGAGTCCGAATCGCTTTGATACTGGCAGCGGTGGTGGTGCAAAACCCCTTGACCGGCCTGTTGGCCTGGCTACGGGGGGCACTGGCAGAGTCGGAGACTGCATGAGTGGCTGCTGTTGTGGCAGGTGGATTGCTGGTGCACTGGCAGGTTTAGCCGGTACTGTGACAACCGGCGCTTTCAGTACCGGAGCAGACGGCATCTTTATGACTTGCGGAGCATGCTTTGCGGGTAGCTTGCGAGCCGGCGTACGGGTTTTGGCCTGCTCGTGTTTCTGCCGCACTTGACCCGGCACCACCTTGACTGCCGGGACAACCGGTAGAGACAGCTTTTCAGGTGATACCAGGGGTGGACTGCCGGCAACAGCAGGGAACATGCCGCTGCTGATAAACAACAACAGCATGGTGCTCAAAAAACCTGTTCGAATGTTGTGCCACATTCTTGTTCCCCTTTAATGTTGCCGTTTTTAATTATATTGCGTGTCGTGCATCAGCGCCGGGCGTGCGTACTATTATAGCTGTCAATAGCCCCTGTAGGCACGCTCCCTCCCCTGGGCACATTACCAAAACGGATCGAACTGGCATTCAGACCGGCACCTGAAAAATGAACATTCTGCTGATTCGGGCCGGAACGATAATCCGCCGAACCGATATTCCGCACAACACCCGCCAGACGAATAATGTAGTTGCCGTTGTAAAACTGGACGCTGTTGATACGTAGCCCCTGGATAACCAGGTCCGGGCAAGTGCGGGGACGCAGCACGGCAATCTTTTTGACCTGGTGCCAGGCTATGAGAGATTGCCGCGCTGCGCTCGCAACG
>UOFM01000195.1_pt1 | contig 13807 bp, 12 predicted proteins | sample 1990071 | NCBI WGS metagenome assembly UOFM01 (sample SAMEA4728526, study PRJEB27164) | hydrothermal vent metagenome | biome: marine basaltic hydrothermal vent biome; feature: marine hydrothermal vent; material: mineral | place: Pacific Ocean | collected 2011-06-14/2011-07-23 | depth 1741 m
ACAGCAAGCGGCGACATAATGCACTGCAGCGATTGCTCGGGGAAAAACTCAACTATGAGCCACGCCGACGCAAGGACGTTGAGGCTGTATTCATCCTGGGGTTCCCGCAACAGGCACGGCAACTGCGACCACAACTGCGCTTTCATCATGCCGGTGATCTGCCGGTGTACAGCACCTCTCACGTCTTCAGTGCGACCTCAGACCCCGGACTGGATCGTGATATGGACGGCCTGATGTTCTGTGATATCCCCTGGGTACTGGACAAGAGCGGACGCTGGGCCGAAAAGCGCCAGATGCTGGCCGGTATCTGGCCGGTACGCAGCAAACGTTTTCAACGGCTGTTCGCGCTGGGCTACGACGCCTGGCAGATCACGCCCTGGTTGGGCACGCTGAACATGCCTGGTTTCTCCAACTACCCGGGGGCAACCGGTATTCTGACACTGGATGATCAGAAACGCCTTCACCGTACCCTGGAATGGGCGCAGTTCCGCCGGGGCGTACCACAGCTTATCCACAATGATAAACCCGTGTCCATGGAGGGACGCCATGAACCACAGAGCGACAGGAGACCAGGCAGAAACCCTGGCCTGTAAGTTTCTTCAATGCCGGGGGCTGACGTTGGTAACCCGTAACTTCCATTGCCGGGGCGGTGAGATTGACCTCATCATGCGCGACAGTGGTACGCTGGTCTTCGTCGAGGTGCGTTATCGACGACAAACCCGTTACGGACGTGCCGCAGAAACTGTCGTCAAACGCAAACAGGTGCGTATCATCCGCTGTGCGCAGTATTATATACATTGCCACCATGCATGGAACGACGCCGCTCGCTTCGATGTCGTATCCATCGAAGGTGAACCGGGCAATCTTGCGATAGACTGGCTGAAAGATGCATTCCGGCTTGATGCCTGACCGAACCGACCGACACGAGAAACAGGAGAACAACATGATGAAAACTCGCTGGCTGGCCCTGGGTACACTATTGATCACAACGCTGTTACTCAATGCCTGCGTACCGTTGGTCATCGGAGGTGCGGCAACGACAGCCTCTGTGGCTCACGACCGCCGCACAACCGGTTCTGTGGTGGAAGACCAGTCCATCAAATTGCGCATTCGCAGTGCGCTGAACAAGGATCCGGAACTCAGCAAACAGGCCCATATCAATATAACCAGTTTCAACGGCATTGTGCTGCTATCCGGTGAAGCACCCACCAGCGCCATGCACCAACGTGCCGGTGATATCGCACGCCGGGCCGAGAAAGTGCGACGTGTACACAACGAACTGCAGATTGCAGCACCCAGCTCCATAATGTCACGTACCAGTGATTCGTGGATTACGACCAAGGTCAAATCATCATTGCTGACCATCAAGCAGAAAGGTTTTGATCCAACCCGGGTCAAGGTGGTCACCGAAAACGGTACTGTTTATCTGATGGGGCTGGTCACTCGCAGCGAAGCCGATGCAGTCACCGAAGAAGCACGCAAGAACAAGGGTGTACAACGCATCGTCAAACTGTTCGAATATCTCGACTAGCCCGGTCAAACCGGCGGCGATGCGGGGCTGTATGTCGCAGGACATTATTGAAGTATTACGCGCATCACTGGGCGACCGTCTGTTGACGGATCCGGCTGACTGTCACGCCTATGGCTACGACAACAGCAAGCTGCAGGGGCAGCCCATGGCGGTTGCACTACCAACCACCCATGAACAGGTCGTCAGCGTTGTGCGCGCCTGCTATGAGCACGGGACTCCGCTGATACCTCGCGGCCAGGGAACCGGGACCACCGGCGCCACCGTACCGCTGGACCGACAATCGGTTGTCATCTCACTGCAGGGTATGAACCGGCTGATCGAGCTGGACCGGGATAATCGATTCATGGTGGTTGAACCCGGCATGACCAATCAACAGGTACAGGAATCCGCTGCCGAACAAGGATTTTTCTGGCCACCCGACCCAACCAGCGCTGCCGTCTGTACCGTGGGCGGTAACCTCGCCTATAACTCCGCCGGGCCGCGTGCCGTCAAGTACGGTACACCCCGTGATAATACCCTGGGACTCCGCGTCGTGACCGGCGATGGCCGCACATTGCGTACTGGCGTACGCACCACAAAAGGTGTGGTGGGTTATGACCTGACACGCCTGTTAATCGGTTCCGAAGGAACACTCGGGATCATCACTGAAGCCACCCTGAAGCTTACCCCGCTACAACCTGCGAAGCGGACCCTGCGCGCTGAATACCGTGATATGCAGTGTGCTGCCAAAGCTGTGGCAAATATTATGGCCAGCCCGGTCACGCCCTGTGCACTGGAATTTATGGATGGTAATGCGATCGATATGGTGCGTACCGAACTGGCCGGGACGCTGGCTGCGGATGCCGGTGCGTTATTGATCATTGAAGTTGATGGCCTTGCCTCACAGATTGATGAACTCGCTACACAAGTCTCTGACAAGGCAAATACATCGGGTTGCCTGGTTATACAACAGGCAGGGAACGCGGTAGAAGTCAGTGCGCTCTGGAATGTGCGCAAGGCATTGTCCCCTGCCCTGCGGCGTGTCGCACCAAAGAAGATCAATGAAGATGTGGTCGTCCCGGTTTCACGTATCCCGACACTTGTCGATGCATTGTCTGCATTGTCGAAAAAACACGGCATTCATATCGTTAACTTTGGACATGCTGGCAATGGCAACCTGCACGTCAACCTGCTCTATGACCCGGATGACGACGGTCAGCAGAAAAATGCGGAGGCTTGTCTCGAGGACGTGTTCAGCACGGTACTCGAACTGGATGGCACACTGTCCGGTGAACACGGTATTGGCCTGGTCAAACGCGACTGGGTGGCTCGGGAGATCGGTGCTGACAGCCTTCAACTCATGCACGCCATCAAACGACAGTTCGATCCGAAGGGCATACTCAACCCAGGCAAGACGCTGCCACCCGTTAGCGATTGACCGAATGCCAGCCAGGCATTTGCAGCAACCCTTCCCTGAGTTGTACCCGTGGCTGCCAACCGAGTAATTCACTGACCTTCGTGTTATCGCACACCCAGTCCGGGTGGCGCAGTTCGCGCAGTTTCTGCGGTGTCAGCATAGGCGCATAACCCAGCCAGCGTGACAGGCGAGCATTGAGGAAGGCCGGGATATCCAGCAGCAGGGCAGGCATTTCAATCGGACGAACGGAGCGATGGCAAATCCCTGACACAATCTGACAAACCTCATGCCAGTCATAACCGCCCGGGCGACCGTCGTGCAAAGTAAATATCCCTGATGCTGCATCGCCCTTGTTCAGCCAGTCAGCGACCAACGTTGCAATATCATCAACATAGACCATCGAAAAACGTGATGTCCGTTTGCCGGGCACCGGTGCAAACCCTTTTGCCATCGCCCGAAACAGCGGCAGCATTTCGCGGTCACCTGGCCCGTAGACTGCTGGTGGTCGTAACGCAAACCAGTTCAGGCTGTCTGACTGTTGTTCAAGCAACTGCTCTCCACGGCGCTTGCTGGCGGCATAAAATGACAAGCCCGGTTCACGTGCAGCCAGTGATGACAGGGCAAAAAGACGCGGTGAAACTGCAACACCCTGTATTGCTTCCAGCAACCTGGAAAGCCCTTCCACATTCACCGCATCGAAATCCTGCTGGCTGGCACCGCGCACGACACCGGCACAGTGAATAACGGCATAGGCACCGTCCACAAGCGTTGCCAATGCGTTTTCATCATGAAGGTCTCCGTGAACAATTTCAGCATCGATGTCGTCGAACAACGACGCACGCTCCGGGGAGCGCATCAGAAGACGCACGCGCCAGCCCTGTGCGTGCAGGTGCCTGCAAATACTCCGGCCAATGAAACCGCCGGCACCTGTAATAGCAATCTGCTTCGACATCAGCACCCTGCCCTGATGAAAATTTCGGCCCTGAAACGAAATAACCGGCCGAAGCCGGTTATTTTTTCTGGGAAATGCCAATCAGGTACCACTGCCGGTCTGTACCGGCATGACGCTTGATCAGACCGAACCCTGTTTTAACTCCAGCTCACCAGATCCACCCGCTGCCAGGTTACTGATGTCATGAGACTCGATGAAATTCTGACGCGCCTGGGAACGAGACAGCTTGCCGGACGAGGTACGCGGCAGCGTATGCAGTGGCACCAGTTCAACAAAGACGTCAATACCCAGTTCAATATGAACCAGTCGATTCAGGCGATCACTCAGATCCACCCGTTTGACTGGATCAGATTCACGGCATTGCACAACCAGCACACAGATCTCATCGTTATCAACGCCGGGCACTGAAAACGCCAGCGCATCACCAAGACGGACTTCCTGCTGATGCTCTGCAAGATACTCCAGATCCTGTGGCCAGATGTTACGACCATTAATGATGATCAAATCTTTTTTGCGGCCTGTAATGATCAGGCTGCCATCGACACGATAGCCCACATCACCGGTATTCAGCCAACCGTCTTCGGAAAGACAGGCAGCCGTTTCTTCCGGTGCGTTGAAATACCCGGACATCACACTCGGACCGCGCACATAGATGGAACCACTCAGGCGATCCGTCAGCACCTTGCCTGTTTCATCACGAATCTCGACTTCGTAATCGGGCAGTGGCTGTCCACAATCCACGAAACAACGGGCACGACCGGGATTATCGGAAAGATGGATTGGCAAGGCTTCCTGGTGATCGGAATGGTGATCGCCATCGACGCAATCGGTCGAATGTCCTTCAAATAGCGGGGCAAAACTGATGGCCAGCGAACATTCCGCCATGCCGTAACAAGCGAGGAACGCCTTTTCATCAAAGCCTGCCGGCGCCAGCGCCTTGGCAAAACGTGTCAGGGTTTCGGAACGAATCATTTCCGCACCAACACCGGCGACACGCCAGTTACTGAGATCATATTTTGTCGCCTCGCCGGGACGCAAACGTCGGGTACACAACTCGTAACCGAAGGGAGGGCCGAAGGAGATGGTCGCTTTCGTTTGCGTCATCAGGTTCAGCCACTGGCGGGGGCGCATGGCGAACTCGCGAGTATCGAGGTAATCGACAGAAATCTGTGAAGCAACCGGCACCAGCACCAGACCAACCAGCCCCATATCATGATAGAAGGGAAGCCAGGAGAAACACCGATCACCGGGACCAATACGAACACCGTGGCGAATGATACCCGCCAGGTTGCTCATGACAGCACCCTGCTCGATCACAACACCACGCGGGAAACGCGTACTGCCTGATGTGTACTGGATGTAGGAAATATCGCCAGTCTGAACAGGCTGGAATTCAACATCGACTTCCGGCAGCGCATCAAACACCCCGGGTGAACCGATCAGTTTCAGCCCCAGACCTTCGCCAGCCTCTTCAAGGAACGAAGCATAACCTTCCGGTGCCATGGCAACAGACGCCATGCTACTTTCGAGCAGCCCGCGCAACTGTGTGACGTAAACGGTATGACCGCCGAGGTTCACCGATGCCGGCAATGAGACAGGAACCAGCCCGGCATACTGACAGGCAAAGAAAAACCTCAGGAAATCAGGATTGGTTTCTGCAACCAGTGCAACACGGTCGCCCTTCTGCAGGCCCATGCCAAGAAGTTTACGCGCCAGCACACGGGATGCCTTACGCAACTCGGCGTATGGCAATGTCGCATAGAGCTTCCCACGACCTGTGTAGAAGTTTGCCCCTGTATCGCCTTTCGCTGCATAGTCGAGTGCATCAGGCAGAGTTGCGAAATCAGCGGCACGGAACGGCAAATTATGTAAGGTTGGTGTCGATTCTGCGCCCAAAAGTCTTTTCCCTTTGAGGATTGTGTTCGGTTCCGATCAAGAGACAGGAACGCCCCAAAAAAGTTTCAGTCATTGCCAGCCAGGAAGCGCTACGGTCACAGTACGCCAACAACAATGCGATACTGTATCAAAATCCCGCGTAACACAGTTGCTTTTTCACAACAGCGATGTCTGCGCTCTAACGACCAGCCAGCCGATTGTGGATTATTCCTACAATAGGAAGAAAACACAATACTTTTTCAACGTTTTTTCGGTACTTGTTGGACATACCTCAGAAATGTCGCCAATCTGAGACAGAAATAATACAACAACTCCAGTGAAACCCTGCAAACCCATGGGTTACACTTGCCCAACAAATTCCGCGTTAAATTCTAGCAAAATTCGAGCCACATCATGCCCCAGTTCTGCGCCCCCGGATTATAAATACCAGAACATAAAGAAAACGTGATGTACTACACACTTCCATACGACTGTAGCCCCTTACCCATCAGCCCGGTATGATCACCGCCCCGAACAGCAACCAGCGAAACGCCATGCCAGCCGACAAGGATGCCCTCGATGTCCGCAGTGTTGACAACAAAGCCCGGCTAAAGGATTTCATTCACCTTCCCTGGTCCATCTATCGCAATGACCCGAACTGGGTTGCGCCATTACTGATCGAACAAAAACAGCGCTATAGCAGTAAAAACCCATTTTTCGAACGCGCACGCTGGCAGGCCTGGGTTGCCTACCGCAAGGGTAAACCGGTCGGGCGTATCAGCGCACAAATCGATCCATTACATCTCGAACGTTATGCCAACCAGACCGGCCACTTTGGTAGCCTGGAAGCTGAAAACGACCCGGCAATTTTTTCTGCCTTATTCCAGGCCGCCGAAACGTGGCTCGCCGGTGAAGGTATGAGGCAAGTTACCGGACCGTTCACTCTGTCCATCAATGAAGAGGCGGGGCTATTGATTGACGGGTTTGATACACCGCCACGCATCATGATGGGACACAACCCGCCCTATTATGGCGCACATATCGAAGCCAATGGCTTCAATACTGCACAGGATTTGCTGGCGTATCACCAACCACCGTCCTACGAGTTTTCACCTACCGTAAAACGTCTGCTGACCCGGTTATCCGGGCGGATACACTTGCGCCACCTCAACCGCAAAGCGCTCGACAGTGAACTGGGCATACTACGCCACATTTTTAATGATGCCTGGTCGGAGAACTGGGGATTCGTCCCTTTCACGGAAGCAGAATTCAGGGAAGTCGGCAAGGCGATGACGTTGTTACTGGACGATGACTTTGTGCAAATTGCCGAGGTCGATGGCGAACCGGCAGCCATGATTATCGGCTTACCCGACATCAACCAGGCCATCCAGGACCTGAATGGCCGACTACTGCCCTTTGGCTGGCTAAAGCTGCTGTGGCGCATCAAGGTGCGTTACCCTACCCGTGCGCGTATACCGTTGATGGGTGTTCTTAAGAAATACCAGCACACCCGGCTGGGACCGGCGCTCGCCTTCGCTGTCACTGATGCATTAAAGCAACCTTTCCAGCGCCGCGGCATTGAGGATGTGGAAATGTCCTGGATACTCGAAAACAATCAGGGCATGCGCAACATTATCGAAAAACTTGGTGGCGTTGAATACAAACGCTATCGCCTGTATGAAAAGCAACTGGGGAGCCGCACAGACGAAGGAATCTCTGATTAACGTCGTTATGCCTGACACCACGTTTACCGCCATCATCCTTGCTGCCGACCGCAATCGCGATGACCCGCTCTTGCGGCATGCCGGTGTCTGTACCAAAGCGCTGGTGGAGATCAACCAGCGCCCGATGATCAGTCGCGTCGTTGAGGCACTGGCCCGGAGTCGCCGGGTTAACGATATCGTGCTGTCCGGACCAGCAAAAACCTGCCTCGAAAACTCCGCCATGCTGCAGGAATTGATCGGCAGTGGCGCAGTACGCTGGACGGAACCTGCCAACAGCCCGGCGAGCAGTGCCTACCAGGTTCTGGAGCAATTACCGGAGGGGCAACCGGTGTTAATCACCACGGCAGATCACCCGCTGCTGCGCCCGGAGATTATTGATGACTTCCTCGAACGCGCCAGCACAAGCGGCGCCGATGTGGTTGCAGGTGTTACCACGATTGATGCCATCCATGAAAAATTTCCCGGTGCGCGCAAAACCGTTATGCGTTTCAGTGACAATGGCTACTGCGGCTGTAACCTGTTTGCGTTCCTGACGCCACAATCACACCGCGTAGCCAATGCCTGGCGCAGCGTGGAAAAACAACGCAAGAACCCGCTCTATATCGTGCGTCAACTTGGACTCGGTTCGGTGTTGCGTTACAGCCTGGGCATGCTGAAGATGGATACGGCAGCCGAACGCCTTTCAAGAAAGCTCGATGTAACCATCAAACCGGTACTATTACCTTTCCCGGAAGCGGCTATCGATGTCGACACGGTCGAAGATCAGCATTTTGTCGAAGCTATTCTCGGTGCTGACAAGTGATGTTCATGCTCCAGCGTAAAACAATGACGGTCACGTTGGTACGCCTGCACACGGACATCAATGCGCCACTGCGCACCCTCTGGCCGCACGTCATAGAGGTAATACTGTGCCGCACGCCCCGGTTTACGCCCGATAGCAGACGCTGAGGGAATACCGAACACCGGAATATCACCTGCTTCGTGTTGAATGCTGCTGTGAAGGGCGCGGTGACTGTGTCCGTGCAGGATCAGTTCCGCACCACACGCGGCCAGCACCTTGCCCAGTGCCGCCGTATCAGTCAGACGCTTGCGCCACTTTTCCGTTCTCTCACCCGGGGGATGGTGCAGCATCACAACCCGGAATAATCCCTGCGCCCCGGTATCTCGCAATACAACCGCCAACCGCTTTAACTGTGCCGCACCCAGTTCACCGGTTGCGAGGAATGGCGCTGTCGGCACCGCACTCGACAAACCGATCAAGGCGACGCCGTGGCGGATACGCAGGCTGGGAAACAACGCGTCCCCACCTGTTATCGGCGTATGCTCCGTTACGCTATCCGAGCGCATCCATGGTTCCCATAAAGCAAAGGTGTCCGACCAGGCGTGTCGTGCATAGGCATCGTGATTACCGGGGATGATGGTGACATCTCCGCTCTCACCGAGCCGTTCCAGCCAATGCCGTGCCTGGCGGAATTCGTCCGGTAAACCGATATGGGTAAGGTCGCCGGTTATAACAACGTGTTGCGGCCGGGCCTCACGCATATCATCCACCAGGGCATCCAGCACTTCACGGCGATGCTCGGCCCGTCGGCCACGGCGCCACGACAGATACCCCAGCATCCGCTTGCTCAGCAGCTGATGCCAGCGCACCGCTTCAAGCGTGGTGAGATGCGGGTCCGACAGATGTGCGAAACGCAGACCGGTTGTTGAACGGGCATCATTCATCAGGCAGGGCAAAAATGCAGTGCGGCAATCTTGTGCTTCGAAACATGTTTTTCCTCGCAAAAACAACTTGATCCAGAGGCGCTTTCTGCATTTTTTCAGAAAATGATTTCGCTAAAGGTACTTATCCGGCGTTTACTGGGTTAGGATGCCGGTCAGGGAATAGTACCCCATCCACACCGACAAACACCCTTGAATTGCACTGACATCTCCATCGACCACCCGCATATCGGCCTGATCACCAACCCGTACAGCCGCCGCAATCGTACCGCGCTGGCTGATGTAGAAGCAGCAATTGCAGCCCACGGTGATGTTCGTCATCACATCACACCATCCATTGATGCCGTTCAGACTGCCTTGCGGGAATTTGCCGAACAGGGGGTCAATGTTGTTGCGATCAACGGTGGCGATGGCACCACCGCACAAATTTTTGGTGCATTACTCAATCACTCGCCCTTCGCAAAACAACCTGCCGTTGTGTTGTTACCGGGCGGCACCACCAACATGAACGCAGCTGATGCCGGTATGCGAGGCAACCTGAAACAGGCCGTGGAAAAGCTCTGCCGCTGGTCTGCAGGCGGGACATGTACCGTGGAGCGGCTCTCCCGCCCCATACTGCGTATCGATGGTGCTATCGGGCAGGATGCACTTTACGGAATGTTCTTTGGTACGGGCACTATCATCATTAATGGTATCGAACACTGTACAAGCCAGGTCCACCGTATTGGGCTTACCGATGAAATCGGCCCCGGTGTTACATTGTTGCGGGCCGTATGGGGTATATTGTGTGGAGACCCGCAGTTCACCGCACCCGTTGATGTGACACTACGGCTTGATGGACAGGACGATGCGAGCCAAAAGCAAGTTGCTATACTGCTGATCACCAGTCTGGAGCGCCTGTTCCTGGGTATGCGCCCCTGGTGGGGGCATGAACAGCAACCGCTGCACAGCACCTGGATAGAAAAACCCGCACAAGGCCTGTTGAGAAAACTGCCAGGCCTGCTGCGAGGAAAACCTGGCACCGGCGCCACGCCGGGAAATGGCTACTTCAGCCATAACATCCGACAACTCGAACTGGATATGGATACAACGTTTACCATCGACGGGGAACTCTACCAGGCAAGTCGCGAACACGGGCCGATCCGGGTCAGCCAGGGTGGCACAATCGAATTTCTGAAAATCGACTCATGACGATGGGCACCCATATCGACAAGTCGGGCCAGCACATCGCCGACCTCACGCCCGTCCCGCAACATCCTGCGTTGCAATCACTGGTCAGCGCCCTGCGAGCGCGTTACGGCGAAAACGTTGTCGCCGTCCTGTTCTATGGTTCCTGCCTGCGCAGCGGTGATCCCTACGACGGCCTGGTCGACCTCTACCTGATTGTTGATCGCTACCGCGAAGCCAACAGCTCGCTGGCACGGGCCATGTGGAACGGGTTATTACCCCCCAACGTCTTCTATACCGAGGTTGCACACGAGGCGCAGACCGTTCGCTGCAAGTATGCCGTACTGACCCTCACCGACCTGCAACGTGGTACTTCACGTCGCTGGTTTCATTCCTACCTGTGGGGGCGCTTCTGTCAGCCGGTCGCGATTGCCTGGCACCGCGACACCGACAGCCGACAACAAATCAGCCACTGCCTGCTGCAGGCGGTCACCACATTCCTGCAACGTGCGCTGCCTGCACTATCACCGGAAGGCAATATGTTGTCATTGTGGCGTGATGGCCTGACGCTCAGTTACCGCACTGAACTACGTCCCGAATCCGCAAACCGTGCCGGTGAGCTGGTTGCCGCCAACCTGAGTTACTATGAAACGGTCACTGGCTACGCGGCTACTACGCTGGCGCCTGATTTCCGGCTGGAACCTTCAGCCACCGACCTGCGCTACCGGACAAGCCACCCGGCACCGAAACGGTTTGTCGCAAAACTTGCCTGGAAGCTTCGCAGCCTGCAAGGCAAGTTGCTATCCGTTGCCCGCCTGCTGAAAGCCCTGTTTACCTTCGATGGTGGACTCGACTACATTGCCTGGAAACTCGAACGTCATTCCGGCGTCAGCGTGGAAATCCCTGACAGAGTACGTCGCTGGCCACTGATTTTTATCTGGGGCATGTTCTGGGATCTGTACCGGCGCGGGGCTTTCCGCTAACGATGGGAAATACGAATTCAATACAGACACCGCGTATCTGGCTGGTGATTGGTGACAAACCGGGGGATAACGCACAGGTTGAAATCATCGCTGAAGCGCTGGGGCTGCCTTACGAAACCAGGCGCATGCTGCCCAGACCTCAATATGTACTCGGCAAACCCGGCTTCAAAGCTTCGCTCTATCACCTTGACCTGGAACGCTCGGATACACTCGAGCCACCGTGGCCGGACCTGATAATCACCATCGGCCGGCGTCCCTCGATGGCGGCACTCTGGATACAGAAACAATCGGGAGGACACAGCCGCATCATATTGCTGGGCCGCCCAAAGCGCTGGATAGAACGCTTTTCACTGGTCATCGTGCCTTCGCAATACCGCATGCCGGAAAATAGCCGCGTATTGCACCTCGACCTGCCACTGATGCGCAGCAATGAAGCGGCTATACGCGAAGCCACCGAAGCATGGCGTACACGTTTTGAAAATCTGCCACGGCCGTTGACTGCACTACTGGTCGGCGGACAGACGAAACCGTTTCGCTTCGATACACAGGCTGCCGAAACGCTGATACAAATTGTACGGGAAACAGCAGGCAATGGCTTCCTTTACATCAGTACCAGCCGTCGCACACCGCCAGCCGTTATCGAAACACTGAAAGCAAACCTGCCACCCGACAGTAAACTGTACTGCTGGTCGGAGGACAACAGCGATAACCCTTACCTGGCATTGCTCGGGCTGGCTGACCGGTTCATCGTAACCGGTGACAGCATGTCCATGATGATTGAAGTGGCACGACTCGGGAAGCCACTGGCGATCTTCGCACTACCGTATCAGAAAGGACTGGTGGGGAAACTGCAATTACTACTCGGAAACTGGCTGCACGGCGGCTCCGGTCCGACAGGTGCCAATCGCCTGCTGCTGCCTGTCGCCCGCCTGCTATTCAAGCTCGGACTGGTTCGCTATTCCCGGGATCTCACGGCGATACACCGAATACTCTATGAAAAACAGTTTGCCACACCACTGGAAGCCGGTTTCTCTGCGTCAGGCCGCAAACCGGAGGATGAATTACAACGTGTGGTGGCGCGTATTCGCAAAATCATCGACGAACCCTGCAACTGACCCGCCGATAACATTTACCAGTATACTGGCGACGCTCAAATAACCTCGCAACAAATACTACCCGGAACACGACATGAACCAGGACTCGACCAGCATATGCCTCATATGCGAAAGTACGGGCACAGTCGCTTTTTCCAGCACCGACCTCATGTTCGGTGGCGACAGGGTGTTCCACTACCACCACTGCGGCAACTGTGGCTTGATATACCAGCAACCTATCCCTGACGAAGCAGGTATCGCCAGTTTTTACCCTGAAAATTATAATATCTATACTGAGCCAACGCACACCACATTCAGCACACGCAAACGCCTGTACCTGAGTAACCGTCTGGGCTACACACATCTGGATACTTCGGGCGACTATCGCCCACAGATTGTCAACGACGTTATCCCCTGGGTGCCAAATGGCAAACTGCTGGATATCGGCTGTGGAAACGGGGAATACCTGCTGCGCATGAAATCTATCGGCTGGCAATGCAAAGGCGTGGAATTCAATGACAAGGCTGTCTCTATTTGTCGCAAACATGATCTGGATATTTTCCAGGGCGACCTCGCCGCCGCCAGCTTTAACGATGCCTCTTTTGATTTCGTCACAGCCCATCACCTGATCGAACATGTACCCGATCCACACACGCTGATGAAAGAAATCGTGCGCATCACACGACCGGGTGGATTCGTACTCATCCGCACACCGAACAGTGAATCACTGGGCCGAAAACTGCTTGGCCGTTACTGGTTCGCCAACGAAGTTCCCCGGCATCTGCTGCTCTACTCGGAACACAACCTAAAGCTACTGGCGGAACAACATGGTCTGAAATGTAATCGGACACTGCAGCCGATCAAACCAAAACTTGTGCTGCGCAGTCTGGATTACAAATTCGGAAACCGGGGCAAGCCATCGGAAAAAACAAAGTTCCTCAGATGGGCCTCGAAATTGTACATTCCCGCTGCCCGACTATCACGTCGTGGTGACGAGTTATTCATGCTGTTTACCCGGAAGAATGAGCACAAATAATGCCGCCATGACCTTGCCGAACCCTGATACTTTATTAGCATACTTGGCAAATCAATGCTGCTGTTGGCCAAATCGAAAGTATTTAAAAACCAACGTACCGGGTCCCTGGATTACAGCTTTAGTCAGATAAAGACATTTCGGATCCATCTCCTGAATTTTCTTCTCGGAACGATTTTGCCCCTCAACTCCAGACCCATACGTTCCATAATTTCCATGCGAGAAAGTCTGCTACCTTCTCCTGTACGACCCAGTGTCATGTAGAATTCACGCCTCCGGGTCGGTTCAAAACTTACTTCCCGAAACGGTATCAGCCCCATGGCGTTGAGG
>UOFM01000020.1_pt1 | contig 13445 bp, 11 predicted proteins | sample 1990071 | NCBI WGS metagenome assembly UOFM01 (sample SAMEA4728526, study PRJEB27164) | hydrothermal vent metagenome | biome: marine basaltic hydrothermal vent biome; feature: marine hydrothermal vent; material: mineral | place: Pacific Ocean | collected 2011-06-14/2011-07-23 | depth 1741 m
CTGGATCGAATTGAAACCGCCATCAGCGCGGCTCAATTACGCAAGCCTGGTTACTGGCATTCCCGTTGATTGGCGTTGGGTGGTTAATCCAGACGAAATCGTATCGGCACCTCAATACTCGCACGTACTGCCACTCCGTTACGCTGTGCAGGCAGGAATCGCCAGCATCGAACGGCTTTTAGCGCGGCAATATCCAGTGGTTTGAACCCTGCGCTTTTCTTTATCTTTATTTCAATCGGGTGTCCCCGTTCATCGACATTAACCTGTAGCAGAACCAGTCCTTCGATACCGCGACGGAGCGCAATTCGCGGGTAGCCAGGTTTTGGATTGTTCAATGTTGCACTGTTGCTGGAGGGTGGTCTGTATGTTGGGCCACTGTCGATGACCTTTTCAGTTATCTGGACGGGTAGTGGAATATCCGTGTGCTCTTTCGGTTCAGTTTCACTGGATGTGCTTCGTGGTACAGATTTCTTTTCGGGCCGATTTTCAGCTTTGACCGGACTGGGCACCGGTATGGTGACAAGCGGTTGTTCCGAACGTGGTGGCGCTGGTTGAATCACGGCCTGCGTGCGTTTTGGTGCAGGGGTAATCGAAACCCGTTCACGAACGCTGAAAACTTTCACCTGCAACGTCGGACGAGGCAGTTGCACGGTTCTGGTCGCCGTATTCAGCTGGTACCAGCCGGCAACACCAGCGTGTACGGCAAGTGAAACAGCACATGCCACGATAAAGGGGCGTGGCAGCTCTATGGTCAGTGGGAAGGCCGTCAGATCCACCGCTGCCTCCACCAGCGAATCAGGCCGGTGACGGTAAGCATCAGGCAAGCGAGCGCCACCAGGTCATTGACCCACTTCCATTGCGCGTGAATCAGCATGCCGCTGTGCAGGCCATCAATCACAAAGTACCAGGGGATGCCGTCATCGCGTGGAAGGTTGTGTTGCGGCGGCGGGCGTTGAGCGGCAGAGGTGCCTGACGTGAGTCCCTCATGGTTCAGCCACAGGTATCCGCCATTGCCGTCACGGGTGATATCGGTCGGCATGTGTCCGGTTCCTGTTACCGGTTGCCACCTGTCATTTACGTGTCGTTGCAGATTAGGGCCGCCCATGCTGCCGATCAACAGGTCATCACCGTGGCGGCGCAGGGTCCAGACAAATCCGGGATCAACAGGTGTGCCGGTTTCACGTGTCCAGTTCCGGCCTTCGTCGTAGGTAGTGAACAGGCCGAGCCGGGTGCCGAGACTGAAGCGATGTGCCTCACCCGGATAACCGGCCACTGCATAGATTTCATTTTCCCAGCGACGCAGACGATACACCGGGGGCTGTAATGCCCGGGGAATATGAATGGTCTTCATCCATGGCCGCAGTTCCGGGGCATGGTCGAGGATAATGCCGGTGATTGTCAGGTAGAGAAACGGGATGACGGCAATCAGCCCCAGTGTCGGGCCGTGTAGCCGGTAAATCCATTGCATGGTGTGCTTGCGTGTGGAGGCGAGCGGTTTTTCTGTTTTGGGTTTTGTTTTCCATCGCCGTGGGAGCCACCAGAACAGGAATCCACCGATGGGCAATAACAGCATGATCCAGGCGCCTACATCATTGATGAGCAATGAGACGGGTGCCGCCAGCAGGCCGCGACCAAAATGCAGGTCGTGAACCAGGCGCGAGAGGCCGATGTGTGTTGGTAACTGGTCGGGGGCTGGAGGTGTGATGTCGATTCCTGCCGGCGGGATGCGACCTGTCAGGTCCAGTCGGAACAGCCGGCTTTTATCGATAATGCCCAGCAGTTCGGTGGGCGAGGCACCTTCGGATAACGTGGTGATGTTCCTGCCTTCCAACGCGACAGACTGCGCTTCGCCGGTCACGGGGTTAAGTTGCCACACACCGTTACGGGTACCAAGCCAGAGCTGTGACCAGCCTGTTTCAGGATCATCAAGAATAATGTTAATGCCTGGCATAGTGGGAGAGGCGGTGAATATGACCGATTGCCAATGCTGCCCGCTGTCGTGGCTGATCCACAGGCCCTGCGGGCCTCCGGCAACGCGTTGCGCCGGTCGGTCGGGGTTGATCTGGTAGAGCTTTACGGTGCCGGTGCGTGCCTTGTCGATGATCTGTGCGGGCACCAGGAATTCTGGTGCAGTGGATTGCCACATCCAGGACCAGTCGCGGTGGTCCAGTACAAAGCCGGTGATGCCCAGCACAGCAAGCCACAGACCGGCGCCGAGTCCGGCCCAGGTGTGCAGTTTGCGCACACCGGGCAGGTATCGGTTGCGTTTACCGGATGGCATAGGTCAGGCCGGCGTAAAATGTACGCGCCATGCCCGGGGCCAGTTCCTCGCCGCGAAAGGTGTTGTACGACGCCAGCGTCGCATAGGTCTCATCAGTCAGATTGGTCACGCGTGCATACAGGTTCAGTTCATGCGTTGCCTGATAGTCAGCGCGCAGGTTAAGCAGATCATAACCGCCGTATTTATGCGTGTTGGCATCGTCTTCCCAGTAGGCACCCAGGTGCTCCCATTCCAGTTCGACGCGACCACCTTTCAGTGCAGCCGGACGGTAGTCCAGGCGGACATTGGCGATCTCGCGTGGTGCAGCGCTCATTTCATTATTGTCGTAGCTGACGCCTGCCCGTGGCGACCAGGACTCGAAGGTGTGTTTGGCATAACTGTAGCTGGTGGCCAGTGACAGGGTTTGGGTGAGCGGAGTTTTTATGCCGATCTCCACGCCACGGTGCAGTGTTTTACCGGCGTTCTGTGTTTCGCGTGAGCCGTCGCTACGCCGGAAGGTAACGATGTCGTCATCTTTGGTCATGTAGTAGACACTGATTTCATAACGGGCTTGCCGAAAACTTCCACGCACGCCGGTCTCGAAGTTGTTGACCTTGATTGGATCGAGTTCAACGGTGTTATCCGAAGATCCCTGCCGGAACAGTTGTCCTTCCGACGGTGCGCGGAACGCATGGCGGTAGGAAACAAAAGCGTTCAGTGTCTGTGTAAACTGCCAGGTGGCGCCCAGTTTCGGACTCAGGTGGTCGAATGTTACGTCGGTGTCGCCGGGTCGCCGGTGCGAGCCGGTCGTGAGGTCGGTCATCTTGTTGCTGTAGTCATACTTCATATTGTCATAACGCAGACCGGCCGTCAGTCGCAGGCGTTCAGTGACCGAGATCTCGCCGTGTACGTAGGGCGAGACTGCGCTGTAGGCAACGTCATAGTCGTAGATTTTCTCGTTGATGCGGTAGTCGGTGTAGATGGAACCGACACGCGTCACGTTGAGTGAATGTTCCTCACGCTGTCCCGGGCTGTAGTCAAGATCGGTACCGACAATGATGCGCGCCTGATACGCCGGCAGGTCGTGGCGGTATTTGAGCAGCATGCCCAGGGATGTGTTGCTGGTCTTCCAGATTGCAGGGTCATAGCTCAGGCTCCAGTTGGGCAGCAGTTCCATGGCATTACGGCGAACGTAGGGGATGATGCTCAACAGGTTATTTTCGGATTCCTGCTGGTAGTCAACTGAAAAACGCAGTGCCTGCACTTGCCGATAGGAGAACGGGGTATAGTTTTTTGTTGGATTATTTTCATAGTCATCGCGTGACAGGCGTGAGGAACCTGCTGTCTGCTGATCGATATCTGAATAGGTCAGTACGCTTTTTACAGTGGCGCCGCTGTCCAGGTAGCGATCCCAGCGTAAGGTGCCGGTGTAGCGTTCGTAGTCGGTGTCGTCACGCCAGCCATCGGTTTGTGTGAGGTTGATATCGGCGCGCAGTCCGTCTGAGTCCCAGGTGTTTCCGGCACTCAGCAGTGCACGTCGCCAACCGTGTTCCCCGGTTTCCAGGTTGATGTCCGCTTCCGGGTCCAGCGGAGCCGGGCGGGTCAGTACGTTGATGACGGCACCGATAGCATCACTGCCGTACAGTGCAGTGCCCGGGCCTTTCAAAACTTCAATGCCACCGGCCTGCGGCACGTTGATTTCATACAGCGCGTTATGGTTGAAAAAGCCGGTCGAACGAACCGGGATACCGTCTTCCAGGTAGAGGTATACGGGCTTGGTGGTAATGGGTTGGCGGATGGATGTCATATGCCCCTCACCACCGGTGACATTGACGTGGACACCCGGGATACGGTTCATGATTTCAGACGGATGTCCCGGGTGGGTCTCGTCAATCTCTTCAGTAGAAACGCTATCGACAGTTGCAGCCGTGGTGGCAATCGGTTCGGCTTCACGTGTTCCGGTAACAGTTACTTCATCGAGTACGGTATCGGTTTGTGCCGTGGCGATAACGGGATATAACAGCGTGCTGATACAAAAAGCCACGGTGGTTGTTGAAAATAAAGTGTTCACAGAATTTCCCTCCAGACAGTGCCCGGGTATGCCGGTTTTTTGTTGCGGGCAGGTTGCGAGGCCTATGCTGGCAAAACGGGAAGTTTGTGGGAATGTGACACAGTGTCGCGCGACCGATTGTCGCAGAAATAACAGTGGGAGCAGTGCTAATGCAAGCGACTAAATTTACAGGCGATACCAGCGGTTTGATAATGCCTTGAAGACGCGTTGCGGATACCACACCTTGCCAACACTGCCGTTGTAACGCGCCAGTGCCCGTGTGCGATTGCCTTTTTCGCGATCGAGATAAAGGCGCAGGATAGTACAGCCCATGCGCAGGTTGGTATGGATGTCGAACAGATCATCGTCGGGTCGGCCGATTTCATCCAGCCAGAAGGGCATGACCTGCATCAAGCCACGCGCGCCGGCGTGTGAAATGGCGAAGCGGTCAAAATTGCTTTCCACCTGGATCAGGGCCAGGACCATTTCCGGCGGCAGGTTGGAGCGGGTGGCTTCGTAGTGAGCGGTTTTCAGGATAAGCAATCGCTCTTCAGGATCACTGATCCGGCTTGCGAGTCGTTTCGACATATCGGTGAGCCAGACTTCGGCATCGAAGCGGTCTTCAAAACTGTCAGAGGACTGTACGGCGCTGATGAGCAGCTGGCGCATTTCAGCGTCGGGACGCTCTTGCGTCGCCGCCGTGGCGGCGCCGCAGAACAGCAGGATGAGCAACGGAAATAGATAAACCAGTGCGCAGATTTCCCCGGAAATGTTCTGATTACTGTGTCTTTCGTCATACCGGCGAAGGCCGGTATCCACCGCATTGACGACATGGGATACCGGCTTTTGCCGGCATGACGGGGTTTTTCCCCTAGACCAATAGTGATGTAAGGAAGCTGACAATCTCGCCACGGGCAATATCCTGGTTGTCGCCGCCGGCGCGCGCCTTGTACTCCACCAGCCCTTTGTCCAGATTTTTTTCACCTATCACCACTCGATGCGGTATACCGATAAGTTCCATATCGGCAAACATGACCCCGGGCCTTACCTCTCTGTCATCAAAAATGACATCGAGGCCGGCGGCCAGCATTTCTTCGTAGAGCGCATCGCAGGCTTCGCGCACCCTGTGGGACTTTTTCCGGTTCATGCCTAGCAGCGCGACCTGGAAGGGAGCCAGTGCCGGTGACCAGCGGATGCCCTGGTCGTCGTGGTTTTGCTCGATGGCAGCGGCAACGATGCGCGATACGCCAATGCCGTAGCAGCCCATTTGCATGACGATGTCCTTGCCGTTTTCATCCAGCACGCTGGCTTTCATCGCCTGGCTGTATTTGTCGCCGAGCTGGAAGACATGGCCGACTTCGATGCCGCGTGCGATTTTCGCCACACCCTTGCCGTCCGGGCTGACATCGCCCTCGACCACATTGCGCAGATCGGCGGTTTGCGGCTCCGGGCAGTCACGGCCCCAGTTGGCACCGGTGAGGTGCTTGCCGTCGATATTGGCGCCACAGACAAAGTCTGCCAGGTGTGCCGCCGCATGGTCGGCGATGACAGGGATATCCAGTCCCACCGGCCCGAGTGAACCGGCATGGCAGCCGGCCGCACCTTGAATCTGTTCTTCGCTGGCCATGGTCAGCGGTTGCTCGACCTGCTCCAGTTTTTCCGCCTTGATTTCGTTGAGTGTGTGGTCGCCGCGCAGGCACAGTGCAACCACGCCCCCATCGGCACCTTCCACCAGCAAGGTCTTGAGGGTATGTTCGGGCTTGACGTTAAGCGCTTTGCAGACGTCCTCGATGCTGTGCGCACCGGGTGTATCAATGGTTTGTTTCTCCGCACTCGCGGCGGGGCGTTCCCCGGCGGGCGGCAGGGCTTCGGCCAGTTCCAGGTTGGCGGCATAATCACTTTCACTGGAGAACACAATAGCGTCTTCCCCGGAATCAGCCAGTACATGGAATTCGTGCGACAGGGCGCCGCCGATGGAACCGCTGTCGGCGCGTACGGCGCGGAAGTCCAGCCCCAACCGGGTAAAGATGCGCGTGTAGGTGTCATACATCTGCTGGTAGGTGTCATCCAGCGAGGTTTTGTCGATGTGAAAGGAGTAGGCGTCTTTCATCAGGAATTCGCGGGCGCGCATAATGCCAAAGCGCGGGCGGATTTCATCGCGGAACTTGGTCTGGATCTGGTAGTAATTGACCGGCAGTTGCTTGTAGCTGCGGACTTCGCGGCGCACCAGGTCGGTGATAATTTCCTCATGGGTCGGGCCGATGCAGTACTCACGGTTGTGGCGGTCGGTGAAACGCAGCAGTTCCGGGCCGTACTGTTCCCAGCGGCCGGATTCCTTCCAGAGTTCGGCGGGCTGGACGGCGGGCATCAGCAGTTCCAGTGCGCCGGCGCGGTTCATTTCCTCGCGCACTATAGCTTCGGCCTTGCGCAGGATGCGGAGTCCGAGCGGCTGCCAACTGTACAAACCGGTGGCGATTTTGCGGATCATACCGGCGCGCATCATCAACTGGTGGCTGATGATCTCGGCGTCGGCGGGGGTTTCTTTTACGGTCGCAAGGGGGAATCGGGAGACTTTCATTGAGATTTCATCAATATAGTTAGGATCAGGCGCAGGATTGTAACGGTTGGCTGTCGGGGGAGTACAGGGTTTGTGTTACAGCACTCCACCGTTTCAGTCCCGCATGTTCCAGGCTTCAGGAACAGTTCTCCTTGATATATTTCTTCGATTCACCAATACGGCGACGGGTTTCATTCTCGTCAAGCCGCTGAACAGTACCGTCCGGCATGTGATAGCGACGGTTGCCACCACGCTCCAGCAATCTGACGGTATTTTGTGCGTTTTCGCAGTTTTTCTTCAGTTGTGCGGCGCGTTCCTGGTCTTCCTTCTCGGTCAGTGCTTTCTCCCGGTCCTGGCCCTGTTTTTGTTCCAGCGCCTTGACGCGATCCTGCAGGCTGGGTCCGGTTTTGCCGGATGAGGCGGGTGCGCGTGGTGGCTTCATCCGCTGGGCTTCGACCCCGGCAGGGGGGAATTGACCAAACTGGGTATTGCCATGTTCGTCCTTCCATTTGAACATGGTGGCCTGGGCGCCGGCCATGGCCAGCAGCAGAATGCTTCCGATGAGTGTCCGTACGATCATGTAAACCCCCTTGGTTGTCGTCGTATTTCAGATACTTACCCTATGAATAACGGTGTGGCAAGTAAAGGGTTCACGGCAGCGACATAAAAACGTTGAGCGCTGTTCTGCTATTCGTCTGAAACAGGTCTGGATTCTGTCCGGAAACGGTGGCAATATTAGCCAGTTCTGAACTTGCACTTTTATGCATGTGCCCGATATACGGGCTTTTTTTGAGGAAAAACAGGTGGAGTTGACCGGCGCAGAAATTTTTATACGCAGCCTCGAAGCGCAGGGAGTCAAACATGTGTTTGGCTATCCCGGCGGCGCGGTATTGCCTATTTATGATGCCTTTGACAAGCAGGACAAGGTTCAGCACATCCTGGTGCGCCATGAACAGGCTGCAGCTCACGCGGCAGACGGCTATGCGCGTTCCACCGGTCGCCCTGGCGTGGTACTGGTCACTTCCGGCCCGGGTGCGACCAATGCGGTGACGGGTATCGCCACGGCCTACATGGATTCCATCCCGATGGTGGTGTTCAGTGGTCAGGTGCCGACGGCGCTGATCGGAAACGATGCTTTTCAGGAAGTCGACAATGTTGGCATCACACGCCCGTGCGTGAAGCACAACTTCCTGGTCAAGGACGTGAAGGATCTGGCGCTGACCATCCGCAAAGCCTTTTATGTGGCGACAACGGGTCGCCCCGGCCCGGTGGTGGTTGATATTCCCAAAGATGTCAGCACGCTGAAAGCGGAGTTCCACTACCCGAAGCATGTGAAGATGCGCTCCTACAACCCGGTGACCAAAGGGCATCCACGGCAAATTAAAAAAGCTGTTGAGCTGATGCTGTCGGCCAAACGCCCGATGTTATACACCGGTGGCGGTGTGGTGCTGGGTAATGCCAGCAAGCAGCTGGTGGAGCTGACGAAACAGCTGAATTTCCCGATCACCAACACACTGATGGGGCTGGGTGCCTACCCGGCGACTGACCGGCAGTTTGTCGGCATGCTGGGCATGCACGGGACCTACGAAGCCAATATGGCTATGCACAATTGTGATGTGCTGATTGCCATCGGGGCGCGTTTTGATGACCGTGTTACCGGTAATATCGAAAAGTTCTGCCCGACGGCGAAGATCGTTCACGTCGATATTGACCCGGCCAGTATTTCCAAGAATGTCGGTGTCGATGTGCCGATTGTTGGCCCGGTCGACCAGGTATTAAAGGAAATGATCGCCCAGTTGAATGACAGCACGGTGAAAACGGATGCGGCGGCGCTCAAGGTCTGGTGGAAGCAGATCGAGGAGTGGCGTGCCATGGATTGCCTGAAGTACGACGCCGACAGCGAACAGATCAAGCCACAGGCCGTGGTCGAGGCGTTGTACAAGGTCACAAAAGGTAACGCTTTTGTGACCTCTGATGTTGGCCAGCACCAGATGTTCGCGGCGCAGTTCTACAAGTTCGACAAGCCGAATCGCTGGATTAACTCGGGCGGTCTCGGCACCATGGGCTTCGGTCTGCCATCGGCGATGGGCGTACAGATTGCACACCCGAAAAGTACGGTGACCTGTATCACTGGCGAAGGCAGTATCCAGATGTGTATTCAGGAGTTATCGACCTGTTTGCAGTACAACCTGCCGATCAAGATTATTAACCTGAATAACGGGGTGCTCGGCATGGTGCGCCAGTGGCAGGAGTTCTTCTACCAGGGGCGTTACGCCATGTCATACATGGAATCGTTACCGGACTTCGTCAAGCTGGCGGAGGCCTACGGGCACGTGGGGATGCAGATCACCCGGCCGGAGGATGTTGAGGGTGCGCTTAAAGAGGCCATGAAGCTGAAGGACCGGCTGGTATTTATGGACTTCCTGATCGACCCCAAAGAGAATGTCTATCCGATGATCCCGGCCGGTGCCGGCCTGAATGAAATGATACTGGTGTAGTTATGCGGCATATCATCTCCATACTGATGGAAAACGAAGCAGGTGCCTTGTCGCGTGTGGCCGGGCTGTTCTCGGCGCGTGGCTATAATATTGAGTCGCTGACGGTAGCGGCGACCGAAGATCCTTCGTTGTCGCGGATGACACTGGTGACGACCGGTACCGAGCAGATTATCGAACAGATCACCAAGCAGTTGAACAAGTTGATTGACGTTGTGAAGCTGATGGATATGTGTGAGGACGCACATATTGAGCGCGAAATGATGCTGATCAAGGTACGTGCGACCGGTGATGGACGAGAGGAAATCAAACGGCTGGCCGATATTTTCCGTGGGCGTATTATCGACGTCACAGATGTCTTGTATACCATTGAAGTGACCGGCACCAGCAGCAAGCTGGATGCCTTTATTGAAGCAATTGCTGCGACCGATATCATTGAAGTGGTGCGGTCGGGTGTGACGGGCATTGCGCGCGGTGAACGCGCCTTGCATGTGTGAACAAATTTAAAATTCAGTCAGGGTACAGAGCTATGGCACTAAATATCTATTACGACAAGGACGCAGACCTTTCCATCATCAAGGGTTCAAAGGTCAGTATTATTGGTTACGGTTCGCAGGGTCATGCGCACGCCAATAACCTGAAGGAGTCCGGCGTGGATGTCATCGTCGGTCTGCGTGAAGGTTCGATTTCTGAAGCCAAGGCAAAGAATGCCGGGCTGGTGGTCAAGTCGATTGAGGATGCCGTCAGTTCCGCTGATGTGGTGATGATTCTTGCGCCCGACGAACACCAGGCGAAACTGTACCGCGACAAGATCGAACCTAATATGCAGAAGGGTGCGGCACTGGCGTTTGCCCACGGCTTTAATATCCACTACGAGCAGATCGAGCCACGCGCTGATCTCGATGTGATCATGATTGCGCCCAAGGGGCCGGGTCACCTGGTGCGTTCCACGTATACACAGGGTGCCGGTGTGCCGTCACTGATTGCGGTATTCCAGGACGCCAGTGGCAAGGCCAAGAGTATTGCCCTGTCCTATGCTTCAGCGAATGGTGGCGGGCGTGCCGGTGTTATCGAGACCACTTTCAAGGAAGAAACTGAAACAGACCTGTTCGGTGAGCAGGCTGTGCTGTGTGGTGGCGCGACATCCCTGGTGCAGGCCGGTTTTGAAACGCTGACCGAAGCGGGTTACGCACCGGAAATGGCCTACTTTGAGTGTCTGCACGAACTCAAGCTGATCGTTGACCTGATGTATGAAGGCGGCATCGCCAATATGCGTTACTCGATTTCCAACACGGCCGAGTACGGTGACCTGACGCGTGGTCCCCGTATCATCACGGATGAAACCAAGGCTGAAATGAAACGTATTCTGACTGAAATTCAGAATGGCGAGTTTGCGCGTGAATTCATCCTGGAGAACCAGGCGGGTGCGGCTACCTTGAAGGCCAAACGTCGTCTGGGTCGCGAGCATCCGATTGAACAGGTCGGTCAACAGCTGCGCAGCATGATGTCCTGGATCAGCGATAACAAAATTGTCGACAAAAAGATCAACTAACCCATAATAATCCGGAGCTGCGTTGCAGCTCCGTTGCTTTTTTGAGCCCCACGTCATGGCGACAGGCCGTTATCCTTATTTTTCCCGCAGCGGCTGGCTGCCGTTCCTGGTGGTTGCACTTGCCGGGCTGCTGATTAGTGATGCAGCGGGCTGGCTCTGGTCGCTGCCACTCTGGTTGCTGTGCCTGTTTATCCTGTTTATCTACCGCGACCCGTACCGGGATATACCGTCCAGCCCGCTGGCGGTGGTGAGTCCCGCCGACGGTGTGGTCACGCAGGTAGAAAAGGTCCGTGACCCGTATCTTGACCGTGATGCAATACGCGTCCTGATTGCCATGAGCCATATCGGCGTTTACAGCACACGCAGTCCGGTGGAAGGAAAAGTCATGGAGCCGCCACACGATGGTGGTGCTGACCATCCGCACGGCGTGTGGTTGAAAACGGACGAGGATGATGACCTGATTATCGTCATGCACCGTGGCCTCCTGCACAACCTGCCACGCTGTTATGTGGGTATTGGTGAACGGGTCGGGCAAGGGCAGCGGTGTGGCTATATCCCGATGGGTGGACAGGTCGAGATCTATTTACCGTGCAACAGCCGTATGAAGGTGAAAGCCGGCTCGCACGTCAGGGCCGGATCTGATGTAATAGCCTTCCTGGTCCACAAATAGGTTTTGCACCCGGATACCCGTATGGACGAAGAAGAACAACCACAACCCCCGGCCCGTCCCCGACGCCGGGGCATCTACCTCCTGCCTAACCTGTTTACCACCGCCGGTTTGTTTGCCGGTTTTTACGCCATTGTGGCGGCTATGAGCAGTAACTTTGAGGCGGCGGCGATTGCGATCTTTGTTGCCATGGTGATGGACGGTATTGATGGCCGTGTCGCACGCCTGACCAACACCCAGAGTGAATTCGGTGTCCAGTACGACAGTCTGTCGGACATGGTGTGCTTCGGACTTGCGCCTTCATTGATTGTTTTTGAGTGGTCGCTGCGCAGCATGATCGAGCATGGCTGGATCTGGAGCAAGCTTGGCTGGTTGTCCGCTTTTGTTTATACCGCCGCTGCCGCACTGCGCCTGGCGCGCTTCAACACCCAGGTGGGCAGTGCCGACAAACATTATTTCCAGGGCCTGCCCAGCCCTTCTGCGGCCGCCGTGCTGGCCGGTCTGGTCTGGTTCAGTGAGGACAACAACCTCAGCGGTGAAGATATGTGGGTGATTGGTGCTGCACTGACCGCCGCCATGGGCGCGTTGATGGTCAGTAATGTGCGCTACTACAGCTTCAAGGAAATTGATTTCAAGAATCGGGTGCCGTTCGTGGCACTGGTCCTCACCGTCGTGGTATTTGTCATCATCTCCAGCCACCCGCCCAGCGTACTGTTCTTCGGTTTCCTCCTGTACGTCATCTCCGGACCGGTCATCACCCTCTACAAAATACGCCAGCGCCGCCGCCAACGCCGCCAGTCCCAACAATAATTTAACTGGGGACAGACCAGAATGGCACTGACTTAAGCGGAAATTGACTTTATCAGCGCATTCTTTATTCCGCGTTATCGATCCAGTCTGACCAGTCGCTGCGATTCTCTGCGACATGGAACAGGGCGGCGACTACATGACGGTCATACTTGCTGCCGGCTTCTTCCAGTAACTGGTCAAGCGCTTCTTCAATGCTGACGGCCTGCCGGTAGGCACGAGGACTGACCAGTGCAACAAAGGCATTGACCACCGCAAGTATCCGCGCTGTCAGGATGATGTCATCACCACTCAGATGGTTGGGGTAACCACTGCCATCCATGTGTTCCTGTTTCTGGCGTATGGTATCGAGAACCGGGCCATCGAAGTCCAGGTCTTCGAGCAGTTCCACACCAAACTGGACATGACGTTTCAGTAGTGTCTGTTCGGCTTCGGTAAGGGGCGAAAGTTTCGTCAATATTTCCCGTGGAACCAGTATTTTCCCAAGGTTGGCAAGGCTGGCGGCGAGATCCAGGGATTGTCGCTGTTGTTCGTCGAGGTTTAACTCGGCGCCCACCGTGTTGGCAACTTCCACCATGCGTGCTGTGTGGTCTGCGGAGTAGGGATCATGCAGATCGACAACGTGCATCAGTGTTGCCACCAGACGGCGTAACAACTCGGCGTGCTTTTGCTGCGCCTGTTGCAACTCGGTAATGTCGTGCAGTACCAGCAGGATGGCATTGTCACGCTTGCCGACGCGATCGACGGGAATAACGGAACATTGGAAGGTTCGGGTTTCTTTATCGAGCGTTAGCTCAAGCGTACTGTGTTGTGTTTTATGTGCCGTCTTCAGTTGTTCAATGAGTTTGTTTAAGGGGGCTGCGTTCGCTGGGCCCAATACACCGGTCAAGGTGTTCCCTGACAGCTCCCGGGGTTTGGCGCCGGTTGTATCGGCGATAAGACTGTTGGCGAACAGAACCTGTTGCCGTTCGTCGAGTAACAGGATGTGTGCCTCGGTATTGTCGGTAACAGCATGCAGCAGTTCAGTCTGGTTCTGCAGTTCATGCGTTTTGGCGCG
>UOFM01000556.1_pt1 | contig 13408 bp, 10 predicted proteins | sample 1990071 | NCBI WGS metagenome assembly UOFM01 (sample SAMEA4728526, study PRJEB27164) | hydrothermal vent metagenome | biome: marine basaltic hydrothermal vent biome; feature: marine hydrothermal vent; material: mineral | place: Pacific Ocean | collected 2011-06-14/2011-07-23 | depth 1741 m
TAGAAGCCCACAGGCTGCAGGAACATGATATACAGCAATATACCCTGCGGATGACGAGTGGCTGGTCTCTGCAACCGGCCATCCATCTGCTGGTAACTCATGTTTCGGGCCAGGAAGAAGCGCTGGCCGATACACTGGACTCCCTTGGTTCTCAACTGTACAGCGGCTGGGGATTGAGCGTTATATCCAACTCATCCTGCCTTGACCCGGTATTCGAAGAGATGGAAATGCTGGAATGGTGTCAGGTCGAGGGCGACCTGATGCGTGGTGTGAATGCTATTGCCGAAGCCTCCGGTGCCGACTGGCTGGGCCTGCTGGAAGCGGGCTGTATTTTCGAGCCGCATATGCTGTATCAGCATATAGAACATCTTCACCAGCATCCGGAATGGCGTCTTGTCTATATGGATGAAGACCGGATTGATCACAATGGTGAGCGTTACGAGCCACGGTTCAAACCGGAATGTGACCTGGAGTTGTTACGTGCGACACCTTACATGGGCACATTCGTTCTGGTCGAGCGACAGGCGCTGCTTGCCGCAGGTGCTTATGGACTACAAGCCGGTGTAGAGAGTTCTGATACGATCTTCCGGGTTATTGATCAAAATGGTGAGCAGGCAGTGGGTCACATTGCGGATGTATTGATGCACCGCCAGGACCGTTTCGAGTTGGCCCTGGACCAGGATCTCATCGACACCAATCGACTTGCCAGTGTTACAGCACACCTCAACCGTTGCGGTATTGAGGGTGAAGTAAAAGCGGGCACATTGCCTGGCAGTTGTTTTGTCGACTATGCCTGTCGTGACAGGCATCCCGTGGAAATTATCGTCCCTGTTACGGGAAAACCGGAGACACTGGAACTGTTTCTGGACAGTTTATTGTCGAAAACACAGTATCCGGATTTCCGGGTTCGACTGCTGGTCGGCGATGCTGTCGAAATCCCTGCGGCTGTTTATAACAGGGACCATGTCGATGTCGTCAGCTCGGCATCCGGCGCTCGGTGGCAAGAAGTACTTGAACTGGCGTGCAACTCGGATAGCGAATATCTGATGCTGATGAGCCCGGGCGCTATTGCAATTCAACCCAACTGGCTTGAACGGCTGGTGGCACATTTCCAGAAGCCGGATGTTGCCGTGGTTGCGCCACGCCTGATTTCATCTGACAAGATGGTGGTGGGTGGCGGTATTATTACCGGGGCAGGTTTGCACTCCATTGGTGTGGGCGCATTCGATGGTCTTTCGCTGGAAGATGCAGGCTATATGGGGCGTGCCCAGGTGATGCAGGCATTCTCCGCAGTGCCTGCATGCTGCATTCTGGTCCGCAAGTCGGTACTCACGACTGTCAAAGATTCTTTGGCCTCATTCAGACTGGCATTTCCCCAGTCGGTTGATTTCTGCCTGCGCGTGCGTGAAACCGGTGGAAAAATTATCTGGACACCACATTCGACATTGATGTTTATCGGCGAATATCAGCCTGAACTGGAGGGTGTGTCTGACCTGAAGACGGTCGTTGCTGACGAGTCTGAAACGATATGCAGGCATTCATTGGCCGAGCTTGCCAGTGACCCTGCCTACAATCCCAATCTCAGGTTAAATGGCGAACAATTCTCTGTCGATGACAGTTTTACGCCGTCCTTGTCATCACATGAGCATTCCCTGAGTCGTATTATCGGCTTTGGTGTGGGATCTTATGGTTCCTGGCAATACAGGGTTGTGCAGCCACTCGATGCATTACAGATGAACGGTAAAGCACGGTGCATTATGGTGCCATTTTCCGCACACAACAAAGTTCCATTACCCACGCTGGCCGAGCTGGAACGCGTGCAGCCAGATGCATTGCTTATGCATAATACCCTGCACGACAACTATATCGAGGCAATTCGTCAGTACAAAAAGGTTAATGATGCATTTATCGTCTTTGGACAGGATGATCTGATGAGTGCATTGCCCCCTTCAAACCCATTCTCAAAAACCATCTATAAAGACGTCAAGAAACGAATTCGTACCTGTCTGTCCCTGGCAGACCGTTTGCTTGTGACGACTGAGCCCCTGGCGCAGGGGCTTCGCGGGATGGTCGATGATATCGTGGTTGTACCGAACTATATTGATGAGACCATCTGGGGAAACCTTCAATCACAAAGAAACGTTTCTGCAAAACCGCGTGTGGGCTGGGCCGGTGCACAGCAGCATCTGGGTGATTTGCAATTACTGGAAGCGGTTGTGCGTGAAACGGCGTCTGAAGTGGACTGGATTTTCTTCGGCATGTGTCCTGAGTCGATATTGCCTCTGGTAAAGGAAGTGCATGACCCGGTGTTATTTGAAGCATATCCGGAAAAGCTGGCCACACTGAATCTTGATCTTGCCGTGGCACCACTGGAGCGCAACAAATTTAATGAATCCAAGAGCAATCTGCGTTTGCTGGAATATGGCATTCTGGGCTGGGCCGTCATAGCGTCTGATGTTGAGCCTTATCAAAATGCCCCCGTTTGTCGAGTGACTAACCAGGCGCGTGCCTGGATCAATGCCATTCGGGAACGTATCAATGATCTGAATGCGCTGCATCAGGAAGGTGATACGCTGCGTCACTGGGTTCGTGAAAATTGGATATTGCAGAACCATGCCAATGTATGGCTGGATGCGCTGAAGCCATCGCGCAAAGCCGGCAATCGTGAAAATGTAAACAAACTGGCAGCCAGCCTGTAAGGTTTCGGGTGCAGCAACACCCGGGATCATCATTTTCTACAGCCCACTGAGCGCGTGCCGATAAAAAGCAAGTGATTGTTTTGAAAGAAAAATAAAAAGCCAAAAAAATGTCGCATACCCCTAAAGTTTGATTCCTCCTGAACGCTAACATCACTGGAAGCGGTGAATACCAAACTTGCTGGTATATCCGCTAGGCATAATCAAGACGAACGTCCTGCCAATTCTTAACAGGCATTCGTTTTCAAAATTCAGGAGTGTCTACCATGGCATTAACCATTAATACCAATATCGCGTCGCTTAACGCACAGCGTAATCTGTCCAGCTCTCAGGGCTCACTGCAGACTTCCCTGCAGCGCCTGTCATCCGGTCTGCGTGTCAACAGCGCAAAAGATGATGCGGCTGGCCTGTTCAGTATCCAGAAAATGACTGCCGATATCCGTGGTCTTAACCAGGCGGTTCGTAATGCCCAGGACGGCATCTCCCTCGCCCAGACGGGTGAAGGCGCTATGGATCAGGTCCAGAGTGCAATGCAGCGTATTCGTGAAATTGCGGTTCAGTCATCCAATGCCACGGTTGAAGACCGTACCGGTCTGCAGGCCGAGGTTGATCAGCTGACCCAGGAAATCTCCCGTATCGTGGATACGACCCAGTTCAATGGCAAACAGCTGCTTGATAGCACTGGCGGTAGCCTGGTGTTCCAGATTGGTCAGGATGGTAATGCTGATCAGCAGATCACCGTCACGGGTCTCGATCTGACCGCACTGACAGCCTATGACACCAATCTGACCGCAACGGGTACGATTGACGTCAGTACAGCTGCTGCTGCATCGGGCGCGATTGCCGGCCTTGATAGTGGCTCCACCGGTATTGACTTCGTTTCCAGCCAGCGCGCCACCTTCGGTGCGGTTCAGAACCGTTTCGAATCTGTGGTTGTTAACCTGACAAATACTTCAGAAAACCTGTCTGCTGCAAGGAGTCGTATCCAGGATACTGACTTCGCGATGGAGACGGCAAACCTGACGCGAGCGCAGATTCTGCAGCAGGCTGGTGTGGCCATGCTATCCCAGGCTAACGCCTTGCCGCAGACCGCGTTGTCACTGTTACAGTAAGTACCGTAGCAGTATAGAAGCACCAGGGAAGGGTGGGAGCAGGGATGCCCCACCCCTTCCAGTTTTAGAGAGCAGGTGATATATGTCCAGTGATTACACTTCATCAGCACCGATACAGGGGGTGACGACGCTACTGCCGAATGTATCGCAGAAACAGCCACCTCCGGCTCCATCCCTTAATCAACCGGACGCAGTGAAAGCATCTACAGCATTGCAGCCGGAGCGGAATGAAAAAGCCGCACGAGGAGAAGATTTGCCGCCCGCACAGGACAAGCAGAAAGTCGATGAAGCCAGCGTAGCGTCCGCTGTCAGTCGTATTGCCGATTTTGTGCAGAACTTCCAGCGAGATCTGCAGTTCAGTATCGACAAGGAAAGTGACCGGATGGTCGTGAAAGTTGTTGATTCTGAAACACAAGAAGTAATCCGCCAGATTCCGTCCGAGGAAACGTTGCGTATCGCACGAAACCTTGATTCGCCGGAAAGCCTGATTCTTCGTGAGCAGGCCTGAAAGCTGGCACCGCTTTTGCTTTGTAGCTGTCAAGGCTACTGAATTACAGAGCGAGGTTCTACCATGATTAGTGCACCTGGCGTGGGTTCCGGACTGGATGTTTCGTCCATCGTGAACCAGCTCATGTCGATTGAGCGCATCCCGCTTCGGCGCATGGAAGCCAGCCAGAAAGATCTTGAGACACAATTAAGTGCATTTGGGCAGCTCAAGAGTGCGCTGTCCACGTTTCAGACGGCATTCAAGGACCTCAAAACAGTCAGTTCATTCGAGATTTACAAGGCGACATCCTCGAATGAACTCGCTTTCACGGCGACAGCTGACAGTACCGCTGCGGTTGGTTTTAACAGCATCCAGGTCGTCAGTCTCGCGGCAGCCCATAAAATGGGGTCCGTCGCTATCGCCGATACGAATACCACCACACTCGGCGGCGCGGGCGACCAGATGACATTTACGGTCAATGGTAATGCCTTTACTGTGGCTGCCGGTGGCCTGACCCTGTCGGGCATTCGCAATGTCATCAATGATGCATTGGACAATACCGGTGTTTCGGCCAGCATCATCACAGAGACCAGCGGCAGTAACCGACTGGTGCTGACCTCAACCCAGACCGGTAACGCCAATACAATTGGTATCAGTTCAACAGGCACAATCGGTACCGATCTCGGACTGGCAGACATCAACAACCCGACTCAGCTTGATTCAGAACTGCTGGTCGATGGTTTGTACACGGTGACCCGTTCCAGCAATATCATCAGTGATGCCATCTCCGGTGTGACATTGACGCTGCTGTCAACGACGACCACGTCGGACCAGCTGACCATAAGCCGGGATGTTGATGCAGTGAAAACATCGGCTCAGTCTTTCGTTGATTCGTTCAATGAACTGAATACATTATTCGACAAACTTTCAGGCAAAGGGAACGACCTGGAAGCCGATAATACCCTGCGTAGTATTGAGAACCAGATTCGCGGTGTGTTTAATACAGCTCCGTCCGGTTTAACCGGCAGTTATACCTATCTCTCGGAAGTCGGTGTCTCGTTCCAGCGCAATGGCACATTGTCACTGGACCCGATTGCTCTTGAGAAGGCGGTGAATGCCGATTTCTCGGGCCTGGCTGATGTGTTTGCCAATGATAACCAGGGATACCTGTTCCGGCTTGACAGCCTGATTACTAATTTTGTCCAGACAAATGGGTTGATCAAGGTGCGTGAGGACGGGATAAATTCCCGGATCGATACAACCAAACAAAATATTCTGGATATGCAATCACGCCTGGATATTCGTGAAGAGGGATTACTGAAACAGTTCAATACACTGGACGCATTGATGGGACAGCTCAATGGAACCAGTGCTTTTTTGACCCAACAACTGGCATCCTTGCCAAAGATTGGATGACGCAAGTGTGAAGAGGGAATAACAATGAGTTTTGGAAGCGCACGTAATGCCCTGAATCAATACAGCCAGAACGCGGTGGAGACGGCTATTGAATCAGCTACTCCACATCGTCTGATACAGATGCTCATGGAAGGTGCCCTGGGTAAAATTGCCGCGGCCAAGGGCTATATGGAGCGCGGTGAAATCCGTGCCAGGGGTGAACAGGTTGGTTCTGCCATCTCGATCCTTGAAGGGCTGAAAACCAGTCTGGACCATGAGAAAGGCGGAGAGATCGCCCGTAACCTTGAAGATCTCTACGTCTATATGGAGCGCCGTCTGATAGAAGCCAATCGGGATAGCGATCCGGCACTGCTGGACGAAGTCGCCGACCTGTTGCGTGAAGTGAAAGGTGCCTGGGATGCTATCGCCAATCACCCTGCCGCACAGCATAATCCGGCTGCCTGAGCATGAAAAAGGAAACCAGGAATAATCATGGATAGTATTCGTCGAGAACAACTCAGGGGGATTGTCCGCCTGAGCAAAGAGATGCTGGACAAGGCGGAAGAGCTGGAGTGGGACGAGGTTGCTGCGCTTGAACTACGCCGTAAACAGCTTGTTATGGAATGCTTCCGGAAACCTGTTCCGGACCCGGCGGCTGTGGAAGTCGCTGCAGTCATCAAGGAAATTCTCAACCTGAACCAGCAGGTTACCGAGCTGGGCAAGCAATGCCAGTCGCAGTTGGGCATCGAGATTCATGCCAATAATCGCGGTCGTGCAGCGACCAGCGCCTACCTCAGCCACATTCGTTAATTCACGGGTTTTTCTACTGTCACCGGGCTGCAGGGACCCTGCGGCCGAGAGTGATGCAGAGCGATAATGATTCGGTGTATTTTGTTGTATACCTATTTATCTATTTAATACAGTCACCTGGTACATGTTTCCGGTTAAGGTTTTATTTACGACAAAATTTTGACATTTGTGGCGCGGAGTGCTTAACTTTAGGCATTCAATGTTTTCCAAAAACATATAATGCCAACCAGACCTGGAAGTGGTCCGGTCAAGGGGAATGCAGGTGTCAGTCAACGAACCCAGGGTACTCATTATCGAAGCAGACGCTGACCGCGGCCGCGAGCTGGAGTCGGTGTTACGGTTCATCAACTACGAGCCGGATCTGGCCGCCGATTGCGGTGACTGGAAAAGCAAGATCGATGATGCCCAGGATATACTCGCGGTGCTTGCGGGTAGTTGCAAAAACGAGAAGGCACTGCAAAAACTGCTGAAAGAAATCCACGACTTCGACGAACATCTGCCCATTTTTCTGCTGGCCGAAAAAAACCGCGAACCGACCGTTGCGATTGAACCCAGCTCCTGCATCCTGGGACGTGTTGAAGTCCCCGTACACTACACCCAGTTAACGAGTGCACTGCACCAGGCCGAGGTGTATCGCGAAACTCAAGCTGACGATGCACAACATCGTCCGGTTGACCTGTTCCGCAGTCTGGTTGGAACCAGCCGCTCGGTTCAGATGGTGCGACGGATGATACAGCAGGTTGCGAAGTCCGATGCCAATGTACTGATTCTGGGTGAGTCCGGTACCGGCAAGGAAGTGGTCGCACGTAATCTGCATTATTACTCTACCCGGCGTGAAAAGGCTTTCGTTCCTGTGAACTGCGGTGCGATTCCCGGGGACCTGCTGGAGTCCGAGCTGTTCGGTCACGAGAAAGGTGCTTTTACCGGGGCCATCAGTACGCGCCAGGGCCGTTTTGAACTGGCCGAAGGCGGCACCCTGTTCCTGGACGAAATTGGTGATATGAGTCTCAACATGCAGGTCAAGTTGCTGCGTGTTCTGCAGGAGCGCACCTTCGAACGTGTTGGCAGTAACAAAAGCATTCATGCTGATGTGCGCATTATTGCCGCCACACATCGAGATCTGGAAAAAGCCATTACCGATGGCTCGTTCCGCGAGGACCTGTTTTACCGCCTGAATGTCTTCCCGATAGAAATGCCGCCGTTGCGTGATCGTGTTGAGGATATTCCGCTGTTGGTGAATGAACTGATTCGTCGTATCGAACACGAGAAACGCGGATCAGTGAGATTCACGCAGGGTGGGATACTGGCCCTGTGCCAGTACAACTGGCCGGGTAACGTCCGTGAACTGGCCAACCTGATTGAACGCCTTGCCATTCTCTATCCGTTCGGAGTGGTCGATATGGGTGACTTGCCGGAAAAATTCAAGGCCGATGGCATGGGTGGTGATAAAACACAATTTGACGGAGAATTACTGGCGGCGCATGCACAGCCCATCAGCTATATGGATGAGGTGGAACCGCGATTGCCCCGTAATGGTCTGGATCTCAAGGAGCACCTCAGCAACCTTGAGGTTGGTTTTATCAAGCAGGCACTTGATGACGCCAACGGTGTGGTGGCGCAGGCGGCCAAGCGACTCGGAATGCGCCGCACGACACTGGTGGAAAAACTTCGCAAGTATGGACTGCAACGCTCGGATAGTGCGCCGGGAGTTTGACGTCGTCAGTTAGCGGGCTTCGCAAGTCGCTGATTTAAAATATATATCCAATTTGGGCATACTCTTTGCTTTGTAGCTGGTGGGCGCCAGAGTCCCACCTATTGAAGCACAGGAGCAGGTCCAACCATGAGCCAGTCGGCCACCAGTAATCAGCAACTTCAGGAAGCTTTTGCCCTGTTTAACCAGGTATCGGAGCAGCTCACGGGTTCCTACCAGGCGCTGCAAAAGCAGGTGACTTCGCTCACCCGGGAGCTGGGTGTTGCACGAACCGAACGCAGTCGTTTGCTCGACGAGTTACAGATGCTTCAGGACGAAGTGGCACATTCCCGTCGCCTGTCCAGCATGGGGCAGATGACAGCCCGTCTGGCTCACCAGATTCGCACTCCGTTATCCACTGCACTGCTTTATGCCTCACAACTTAATAAGGATGAACTGCCCCGGCAACAGCACAATTGCTTTGTTGAGCGGTTGCTCACAGGCCTGCGCCATCTCGATCACATGGTCAATGACATGCTGGTATTTGCGCGTGACAGTCGTCCATACGATGAGAAAAATATTTTTCTTCCCGATGTGCTTGAGCAGGTACGAGAGTCACTGCTTCCCCAGCTCGAAGCACAACAGGCCACCTGGGCCGTCACCATGGACGATGATATTCCGGCAGTCAGTGGACAGCGCGAGGTTCTGGCCAGCGTTCTTTCCAACCTTGCCAGCAATGCGCTAAATGCCGGTAAAGAAGGTGTTCAGCTGAACTGGTTTATCGAAGTACACCACTCACAATTATTACTGGTGCTGGAAGATAACGGTCCGGGTGTGCCCGAGTCCCTGCGCGAACAGATTTTTGACCCCTTCTTTACCACCCGTGCCAACGGTACGGGACTTGGCCTTGCCGTGGTGCACGCTGTTATTGCAGCGCATCATGGCACGGTAGAGCTTGATACTTCGTATGCAACAGGAGCCCGTTTTGTGGTTCGGTTGCCGATACAGCAGCGCGAGCAGCAACTTCCCAGTGCAATGATGAAGAACCACAAAAAGGCAGTTATTGCCCGTTCGAGGTGTGCGTAATGAATCAACCGCTTGTCCTGATCGTTGAAGATGACTCCGCCTTGCGGGATGCGCTCTGCGCGACCGTTGAGCTGGCCGGGTTTTCGGTCATATCCGCAGCAAATGGCGAGCAGGCGTTAACGCTTGTTGACGAGCATGACATACAGCTTGTCGTTAGTGATGTGCAAATGGATGGAATTGATGGACATACCTTGCTGAACAAGCTGAAGTCAGCCGTCCCTGAATTGCCTGTCGTACTGATGACGGCATATGGCACGATTGAAAAGGCGGTGGAATCCATGCGTGCTGGCGCAGCAGACTACCTGGTCAAGCCTTTCGATGCAGAAGTGCTGGTAGAGATGATCAGACGCTACCTGCCGGATACGGATAGTGCCCCCGGGGTGATTGCAGAGGATCCTGCCACTCGCAAGCTGGTGGCACTGGCAAAGCGTGTAGCGAAAACGGATGCCACCGTGATGATCAGCGGCGATTCCGGCGTAGGCAAAGAGGTTTTTGCCCGCCTGATTCACGACCATTCATCGCGTACAAACGGCCCCTTTGTCGCCATTAATTGTGCGGCAATACCCGAGAACATGCTGGAAGCCTCTCTGTTTGGTTATGAGAAGGGCGCTTTCACCGGTGCCTACCAGGCACGTGCGGGAAAATTTGAACAGGCTCAGGGAGGCACCCTGTTGCTCGATGAAATTTCGGAAATGGACCTGGGCCTGCAAGCCAAATTGTTGCGTGTGTTGCAGGAGCGCGAAGTGGAACGACTGGGTGGCCGTGAAATCATTTCTCTGGATGTGCGTGTACTGGCAACAAGCAACCGTAATATGCGTGAAGAAGTTGCCGCCGGACGATTCCGCGAAGATCTGTTTTACCGGTTAAATGTTTTTCCGCTTCATCTGACGCCATTACGTGAACGCAAGGCTGATATCCTGCCACTGACCAACCGTCTGATACAGAAATACTGCTCGGAAGGGCGTTGTGTACCACACCTGTCGAAAGATGCACAACAAGCTCTGTTGTCGCATCCCTGGCCCGGCAATGTTCGCGAGCTTGATAATGTGATCCAGCGTGCGCTGATCCTGTTGAGTGGTGACCAGATCGAAGTTGAGGGCCTGTGTTTTGAATATGATGCTCCGGGTATGGTCGGGACAATGCAGGTGCCTGATGCCGCCGTCGGAGAGATCATCAGTGAAGGGTTGGGTGATGACCTGAAATCAAAGGAATTCGAGTTGATCCTGGATGCGCTGAATCGTGATCGTGGCAGTCGCAAGGCAGCCGCAGAACGTCTCGGGATCAGTCCACGGACATTACGTTACAAACTTGCGCGTATGCGTGAACAAGGTATAGCCGTTCCGGCCTAGGAGAACTTCGTATGAGCACTATCAGTAACGTCGATCAGGTCCTGGCAGAAATGCGGCGCTTGACTGCAGCCGTTCAAAGTACGCCGGCAGAACTGGATAGCACGCAACCGGCGGGTGGCAATTTTGCGGCGCTTCTCAAGCAATCGGTTGACGAGGTCAACAGTGTCCAGAAAACTGCCGGAAAACTTTCTGCTTCGTTCAGCGCGGGTGATCCCAATATTGATGTCACGGAGGTCATGGTGGCTATGCAGAAAGCCGGTGTGGCCTTCCAGGCGATGACCGAGGTGCGTAATCGCCTGGTGTCCGCCTACAAGGACATTATGAGCATGCAGGTTTAATCAGGAACAGGAAGCAGTTATGGCAATGGTTAAACAGGAAACGGTTCAGGGATTTCAGGGCTTGCCCGCACTGCGTCAGATCGGTCTGATGATCGGGCTGGCGGCCAGTGTGGCGCTGGGCGTGGCTGTGGTGCTCTGGTCGCAGGAGCCTAACTACACCGTCCTCTATGCAGGGCTGGGTAACAAGGACGCCGGGCAGGTTGTCGATGCGCTGAAGAAAACCGGTATTGCATTTGAAATTGACCAGCAGTCCGGGGCGGTGATGGTTGCCAGTAATCGTGTGCGTGATGCGCGTATGGAGCTGGCAAAAGAAGGTTTGCCGGAAGGTGGCTCCATGGGCTTTGAAATGCTGCAGAAGGACCAGGGTTTCGGTACCAGTCAGTTTATTGAAACCGCACGCTACCAGCATGCACTGGAAGGAGAGTTGAGTCGTACCATCAGTACCCTGCGTAATGTCGAATCTGCGAGAGTACATCTTGCTATCCCGAAACGTTCGGTATTTTTGCGCGATCGTGCTTCACCCACCGCATCGGTTATGGTTAATTTGTATTCGGGACGCAGGCTGAATGAAGAGCAGGTCTCGGCTATCGTACACCTGGTATCATCCAGTGTGCCAAACCTGGAAACCGCAAAAGTCACCATTGTTGATCAACGGGGTAACTTGTTGAGCAATGGTTCGGGTAGTAGTGGAATGGCGGCGAGCTCCAGCCAGTTCTCCTATAACCGTAAGCTGGAGATGACCTACACAGATCGTATTCGCAAGTTGCTGGAACCTATCGTCGGACCAGGACGTATTCGTGCGACAGTCAATGCCGATCTCGATTTTACAGTGACCGAACGTACCCAGGAAAATTATAACCCGGACCTCCCGGCGCTGCGTAGCGAGCAGGTCAGTGAAGAGACTTCAAATGAAAAAAGTGAAGGTGCGTCCGGCATTCCCGGGGCCTTGTCCAACCAGCCGGCCGGACAACCCTCCCTGGTAGACCCGAGCACATCAACTGGCGATACCGAAACAACCAGTATGAGTGGTAATAAAAGCACGCGTAGCGTCCGGAACTACGAGCTGGATAAAACAATCAGCCATACCAAACTGGCATCCGGCAATATCCGCCGCCTGTCTGTTGCCGTGGTTATTGACAACAAGCAGGAACTCGATGAAAACGAGGAATTGGTCAGTAAACCCTGGAGTGCAGATGAACTTGAACGCTTTACTACCCTGATCAAGGAGTCTGTTGGTTTCAATGCGCGACGTGGTGATACGGTGAATGTCATTAATGCTTCCTTCGTAGTGCCTCCCGAGCCAGAGCCTGTTCCCGAGCTGTCGCTCATGGAACAGCCATGGATCTGGGATGTTGCCAAACAGGCCGTCGGTGCGCTGGGACTGCTGATTGTCGTCTTCGGCATACTTAAACCTGTCATGCGCAGCCTTGCGGAAAAAGGTGAACAGTCCGCGCAGCAACAGGCCGCTCTGGCTGCCGCTGGAGGTGGTGAAGTGAATGCAGGAGGGCAGGATCAGCTCAGTCTTTCCGGCGGGACGCCACAACTTGCCGGGCCGCAGGCTAATAGCTACGAAAACACACTCGAAACAGCGAAGACGGTCGTCAATGATGATCCAAAACGTGTTGCACAGGTTGTCAAAAACTGGGTAGGCGAAGATGGTTGAAGCAGCATCCAAAATGAGTGGTACTGATCGCGCGGCGGTATTGTTGTTAACGCTGGGTGAGGAAAGCGCCGCCCAGGTACTCAAGCATATGGGGCCAAAAGAGGTGCAAAAAGTCGGCGCCGCCATGGCCAACATGACCAATGTTCCACGTGGCCAGGTTGTCGGAGTTCTCGAAAGTTTTACTGAAACCGTCCAGGAGCAGACCGCGCTCGGCGTTGGTGCCGAAGACTATATTCGCACGGTAATGACCGATGCACTGGGAGAAGACAAAGCCAAGGGCCTGATGGATCGCATCCTGTTGGGCAGTAGTACCAAGGGTCTCGAAGCCTTGAAATGGATGGATGCCCGCGCCGTTGCCGAGCTTATCCGGCTGGAACATCCGCAAATCCAGGCCATCGTACTATCCTATCTCGACAATGACCATGCAGCCGAGGTGATCAAGTTTTTCCCGGAACGTACCCGGCATGATGTGCTGTTACGTATCGCAACACTGGATGGTATCCAGCCCAGCGCACTTCAGGAGCTTGATGAAATACTCGAAGGCCAGTTCTCCGGTAACCAGAATGTTCAATCATCCAGCGTCGGTGGTATCAAGTCAGCCGCTGATATCCTCAACTTTGTCGACAGCTCCATTGAAGGGGAGATCATGGAGGCCATCAAGGATGCAGATGCCGAACTGGGCCAGCAGATACAGGACCTGATGTTTGTCTTCGATAATCTGATCGATGTTGATGACCGTGGCATACAGGCATTATTGCGTGAAGTGTCTTCCGACACACTGA
>UOFM01000472.1_pt1 | contig 13016 bp, 13 predicted proteins | sample 1990071 | NCBI WGS metagenome assembly UOFM01 (sample SAMEA4728526, study PRJEB27164) | hydrothermal vent metagenome | biome: marine basaltic hydrothermal vent biome; feature: marine hydrothermal vent; material: mineral | place: Pacific Ocean | collected 2011-06-14/2011-07-23 | depth 1741 m
TTTCGGGATAGACCTCGAGCACTTCCTGAATGAGCGCTTCGGTGTCTTCTCGGCTTAATGCTGTCATAACGGTTCTCCTGCATTGCAGCCACTCATCAGTGGACTGCAAGTAGACAGATAAATAAATTAATGATCAGGCGGTGGTACCGGCCGCTGTCTGGCCGATGATGCTTTCGTCTTCTTCCTCAAGCACGCCGAATTCCATCAGCAGTTCTTCCAGTTCATCCATGGTGATGGGTGTTGGAATGACCCGCCTGTCGTTTTCGATCATCTTCTTGGCCAGTGTCCGGTACTCATCCGCCTGTTTGGTTCCGGGGTCGTACTCAATAACCGTCATACGACGAATTTCTGCTCGCTGCACCACATTGTCACGGGGGATGAAATGGATCATGTGTGTACCCAGCTTGTCAGCCAGGGCTTCGATCAGTTCATCCTCACGATCAGTGTTGCGGGAGTTGCAGATCAAACCGGCCAGTCGCACGCTGCCGGAACTGGCATATTTCACGATACCTTTTGAAATGTTGTTGGCTGCGTACATGGCCATCATTTCACCGGAAACTACAATGTAGATTTCCTGGGCCTTGTTTTCGCGAATTGGCATGGCGAAGCCGCCGCATACCACATCACCCAGCACATCGTAGAACACGAAGTCGAGGTCTTCCTCGTAGGCGCCTTCTTCTTCCAGAAAGTTGATGGCGGTAATCACACCACGGCCGGCACAACCTACACCCGGCTCGGGACCACCGGACTCGACACATTTGATCTCGCTATAACCGGTCTTTAAAACATCTTCCAGTTCCAGATCTTCCACCGAACCGGCCTCGGCAGCCATCTCCATGATGGTGTTCTGTGCCTTGGCATGAAGGATAAGGCGGGTGGAGTCGGCCTTTGGGTCGCAGCCGACGATCATGACTTTCTTGCCCAGCTCGGCGAGTCCGGCGACCAGGTTCTGGGTCGTGGTGGACTTGCCGATGCCTCCCTTGCCGTAGATTGCACATTGACGCATCGCCATGGTTGATTCTCCTTTGCTATTCGAAGTAATTACGTTAAACGGAAATTGGGTACACACTGCTTTTGCAAGCCCCGTGCCACAGCCGGCTTTAGTGCTTATCTCTATGTTTATAATTAATGTTTTCGGCTGGAAGATGATCGAGGAGGTGGTGGCATACGCAACAATTTCATTGATCTGTGTACGGTGTGCGACAAGCTGATCAGTTCAGGGCTTATCTAGTCTTCCAACCCGAAGCATTGTTCATAATCGGTACAACGTTCACAGGAGGGTGACCGGCAGGTATAAATCCCTTCGGCAACACAAAGCTGTTTGTACAAAAACTTCTTCCACTTCATGTCCCTGTTGTTCTGACTGGCCAGGGTTGGGAAATTGCGCATCATCAATTTACCGAGTGCCTTTCTTGACCACAAACCCATGTCCTGCCACAGGTGGTCCAGCCCCAGCGAGGCAACAGCCACCACTTCCGCCATCCAGATTTCCGAGGTGCTGACGCCGGCGCGATGACTCAGTAACAAGGTGCGCAGTTCATCCTGCTCATCGCATCGATGAGCGGCCGCTTCACGCCCTGGGTTGGGGAGTGAGTCTATCGGAAAGCCGGGGAAATGAAATTCAAGCATCCTGTAAAACTGTTCGGCTCCAAGGCCCAGCCAGTCCGGCAAGGCACTGTCCCCGGTTTGCCATGTGGCAAGTATGCAGGCGAAGGTGTCGTCACTGTCTCTGCCCTGGCTGCTGGCTATAAGCCAGGCGTGAAGGGACAAAAGCTCGTTTTCATCTGCTTTCAACAACATCAACATATCCCCGGATAAAATAACAACGCTGATCTGCTAGGCGGGTTTTACAGTCACATCACCCAGCACCTGCGCCTGACAGGCCAGACGTTGGTGTCTTCCAGCCATATTCTCGCGCTGCACACCTGTCAGTGAGCCCGGCGGGTTGGCCGGTTCCCCAAACGCATTCAGGATGGCCCCCTCGACGGGACAGATACTGACGCACTGTGGGTCGGCATATTCGCCTTCACATTCGGTACACTTTTTTGCGGCGATGATAAAGTGTGGCCTTGCTTCATAAATTGCATCACTGGGGCACAGGGCTTCACAGGCCCAGCAGTTCACACAATCATCAACAATGCGGTATGTCATGATCTTCCTCCTCAGGCGGTGATCTTTTCGTGGGCCGGATGCGATTCATCCAGCAGGCCGTTTTCCTGCATCTCCCGATACACAGCCGCCACCGCTTCCTCGACAGGTTCCATGGCATATTCACCGTTTGGCTGGATGCCGGCTTCTTCCAGTTGTGTCCAGGGTTCATAACCTATCCTGGAACAAAGCACGGCCTCGCAACCTTTCAGTACACGCAGGGTTTTCTGCAACAGGGTTTCCCCGTCCCCGCAAGCCTCATCACCCGTGCAATACGGGTCGACCTTGCGATGGCCGATAAACCGCACATCGGTGGATGTAGCTTCATAAACCAGGAATTCACGCGCATGGCCAAAGTGCTGATTGATCACACCGCCGCCGGAACTGGCCACGGCCATCAATACGGGACGAGGTTCCTGCTTGCGCTTCAGGGTATCGAGCGGAATGAGCATGTGGGGACTTTTCTGCCGCTGTGTCTCGCGCCCGGTTTCAATGGCCATCCGGGCCGCAGCACGCTTCTTCATGGCCGCTGCATAATCGATCTCCATGTCTTCAATCTTGTCCAGGGTAAATTCATCACCACGATCCTCGCCCAGCATACCGACGGCATCGGCACGGCACTGTCGACAATGACGCATCATGTTCATATCGCCGGCGCAATCATCCTGCAAGGCCTGAAGCTCATCGTGAGTGGGACCGCGCTGACCGGCAAGACCATAGAATGTGCCGTGCTCCGCCTCGGCAATCAGCGGCATGACGTTATGCAGGAAGGCGCCTTTAGCGTTCACTACCCGGCTCACTTCCTTCAGGTGTTTATCGTTGACACCGGGAATCATGACGGAGTTAACTTTCACCAGTACACCCCGTTCGACGAGCATCTCCAGCCCCTTTTGTTGCTGCTCAATCAGGATCTTTACGCCTTTCCTGCCCTTGATGCGGCGGTTATTCCAGAATACCCAGGGATAGATCCCGACACCCACGTCCGGATCCACACAGTTGATGGTGATCGTGACGTGATCGATATTATGCTGACACAGTTCATCCATCACAGACGGCAACATCAAACCGTTTGTCGATACACAAAGCTTGATGTCCGGTGCCTTCACGGTGAGCTGGCGGAAGGTTTCAAAGGTACGTGCCGGATTGGCCAGGGGGTCGCCGGGGCCTGCAATACCCAGCACCGTCATTTGCGGAATACTGGCTGCCACTACAATCACCTTTTTTACCGCCTGATCGGGCGTTAATAACTCGGAGACCACGCCGGGCCGGGATTCGTTGGCGCAATCATACTTGCGATTACAGTAGTGACACTGAATGTTGCAGGCAGGTGCTACGGCCACGTGCATCCGTGCATAGTAATGATGTGCCTCTTCGGAATAACAGGGGTGATTGTGAATCTTTTCCTGAACAGCTTCGGGCAGATGTGATAGCTGCTCACTCGTACCACCACAGCCACTGGAAGAACAACCACTGGCTTTTAAAGTGTCTGCCTGATCAAAGAGGTCACGTTTCATTGCAGCACCTTGCTCATGAGGCCCCCTCTGGGAACCGGAAAAAGAAATCACCTGGATTTCTTACAGAGCAAGGACCGTGCCTATCTCCCTGAAATGCTTGTAATCAGCGGTTTTACAGTGATTCCTTTGGATGGTTTAACGACTTAAAAGGTTATTAATGTCGTGTGTGCAACAGGGCGCGGTGGATGATGTGTAGTCTTTGTGACAAGGTCATGAAGTCCTTTCTCAAGGAAGCTTCATGCAAACAAATAAACCTGTCAGATTTGCCTCACCTTGATACTGAGGGTATTAATACGATAGGCAATCTGCCGTGGCGTCATGCTGAGTAAACGCGCTGCTCTGGCCTGAACCCAGCCGGCCTCTTCCAGTGCCGCAATCACACGTTCTCTTTCACTCAGATCGGGGTTGTTGAAATCGATCTTTCCCACCGGTGGGTTATCACCTGGCTGCAGTTTTTCTTCCAGACCGGTAAGACCGATAACATCACGGTCGATGCTTCCATCCTCACTCATGATGGCAGCACGTTCCAGGGTGTTTTCCAGTTCACGTACATTACCGGGCCATTCGTGGCGCATCAGCAGGCGGATGGCGCTGTCCATGATGGACAGGCTTCGACGCTGCTGACGGGCAATCTTGTCCACCAGGAAATGTGCCAGGTCCGGAATATCCTCGACGCGTTCCCGCAGGGCAGGCATGTTGATGGGCATGACATTGAGCCGGTAATAGAGATCCTCACGGAAATTACCGGCCTCCACATCCACTTCCAGGTCGCGGTTGGTGGCAGCGATGATACGCACATCCACTTTCAGGGAACGCTGGCCACCAACCCGTTCGAACTCTCCTTCCTGTAATACACGCAATAACTTGGCCTGAAAGGCGGCGGAGATCTCACCGATTTCATCAAGAAAAATTGTGCCGCCGTCGGCCTGCTCAAAGCGCCCCTTGCGACGACTGATGGCACCGGTGAAGGCACCCTTTTCATGACCGAACAGTTCGGACTCCAGAAGGTTATCCGGCAGTGCGGCACAATTGAGTTTGATAAAGGCATTGCCGGCGCGCGGGGAATTGTAGTGAATCGCATCGGCGATCAGTTCCTTGCCGGTACCCGATTCCCCCCGGATCAGAACGGTGGTATTCCACCTGGCTACTTGACGTACCTGGTCGAACACTTTACGCATGACGGGGGTGTGACCGATGATGCTGTCGAAACCATGTTCCGCCTTGATCTCCCGGCGCAACTTGTCCCGCTCATCCACCAGCTCACGGCGTTCGTTCTTTACCTTGCGTGACAGGTGTACCGCCTGTCCGACCAGGTTGGCGACCATTTCCAGAAAACGCGCCTGCTCTTCCAGTTGTTCATCACTTGGCGGCTGCGCGGCAATGATGCCGATGGGGCCGTCGGAACCGATACGGATGGGCACACCGATAAAGGGAAGGTCCCGGTCGTAAACACCCAGCCGGTCAAGGAAACGACTGTCGTCGGAGATCCTGGGGATAACCAGGGGTTCGACCTGCTCCATGATGACACCCACCACCCCTTCACCCGGACGGTAACTCACCGTTTCAAAGGGATGAAAACCATCGATGTGTAGCGCACTGACCATGAGCTTGCCGGTCTCCTCATCGAGCAGACTGACCATGCCACTGCTGAGACGCCCCTGGTCATTCAGTAATTTGAGCACGGCCTGCAGGGTCTCGCGCAGATCCAGGGAGCGGCTTAACAACTGGCCGACCCCATACAGCGTCTCCAGCTCGGCCTCAATAAGTGTGAGATTCGCGGTGCCGGGTACTTGTGTTGGTGTTTCCCCCAGCGTGTGTTTGTGACCAGTCATTGCAGTTAAACCATATCGGACTCTAATTAATAACCTGTGTTGCAATAACCATACCCGCCACAATTTATCTGTTCTTGCCGCCAGTAACGTCTTTTACACAGGGTATTTGTCGCGTTTACTACATAACGACCTGGCGGCCTGACAGCTTGTTTCATTCGCCACACGTTATCTTGCCACTTCATGGGGCGCAATTACCGAAATTGCACGGTTTTAAGCTGTTTTACCGGAGTTCAATGCGCTGGCACAGATGATGCAAATACCTGTACATCCATATAGCTGATTCTTTACCGGACTAATGACTGAATACTTGCTTCTTTTATTGGGTACTGCGCTGGTCAATAACGTGGTGTTGGTCAAGTTTCTTGGGCTCTGCCCCTTCATGGGCGTATCCAACAAACTGGATTCTGCCCTGGGTATGGGGTTCGCTACAACATTCGTCCTGACGTTGGCGGCCGGTGCCGGCTGGTTGCTGGAACACTATGTACTCGAGCCTCTGGATATTGGTTTTCTGCGCATCCTGACCCTTATCCTGGTTATCGCTGCCGTGGTGCAGTTCACCGAGATGGTGGTGCGCCGCTTCTTTCCGGCGCTCTATCAGGTATTGGGTATCTTCCTGCCTCTTATCACTACCAACTGTGCGGTACTTGGTGTGGCATTGCTCAACATCCAGGAAGGGCACGGTTTTCTGGAAAGCCTGTTGTACGGTTTTGGCTCGGCGCTGGGTTTCACCCTGGTCATGGTGGTTTTTGCCGGACTTCGTGAGCGCCTGGCGCTGGCCCAGGTTCCCGACGCCTTTGCAGGCGCTCCCATCGGTTTTGTGGTCGCCGGTTTACTTTCACTCGCCTTTATGGGCTTTTCGGGACTCGTCACCCGCTGACCCGTCCTCGCTCCGGGAGAACTATTCATGATCACTGCCATCATCAGTCTGTCCCTGCTGGGTCTGGTTCTGGGTTTATTGCTGGGTACAGCTGCCTGCTACCTGAAGGTTGAGGGTAATCCTCTGGAAGCAGAAATTGAAACAATGCTGCCAGGTTCCCAATGCGGCCAGTGTGGTTTCCCCGGCTGCACGCCAGCGGCATCGGCTCTGGCCACCGGAGAAGCACCAGTAACCCTGTGTCCTCCGGGTGGACCGACACTGGCACTGGCGTTGGCAAACAAGCTGGGTGTGAGCGCTGATCTTTCCGGCATGGAAGACAAAGCACTCATGGTCGCTCATATCAAAGAGGGTCTTTGTATTGGCTGTACCCGTTGTTTCAAGCGCTGCCCCACCGACGCTATTCTTGGTGCCTCGAAACAGATTCATGCGGTCATTGGAGATGCCTGCACCGGCTGCGAGAAATGTATCGATATCTGTCCGACTGAATGTGTTGAACTGCGGCCTGTTCCGGTGAAGCTGCAGACCTGGCACTGGCCCAAGCCTGCCATTTTTGTAGCAGCCTGAGACAAGCGGATGAAAGCGGCTGGAATAAAATTATTCCGTATCCGGGGCGGGGTACATCCCAGGGCGAACAAGCAGGCTACGTGCAACAAATCCATCGAAGTCCTGCCCCTGCCGGAACTGCTGCGCATTCCCTTGCAGCAGCATATCGGTGCTCCTGCAAAACCGGTTGTGTATCGAGGCGATAAGGTACTTAAGGGGCAGCTGCTGGCCAATAGCCAGGGGACTATCTCCGCCCCGGTTCATGCACCCACCTCTGGCCGGATTATTTCTATCGGAAAATATCCCGCTCCACACCCTTCCGGTTTGCCCGTACGCACCATCACACTCAAACCGGACTTTAATGACCGCTGGATTGAACTCACTCCATCACCTGATCCTTTCAGCATGAGTCCTGATGATATTGCTGCGCGCATAGCGATGGCCGGGATTGTAGGCATGGGGGGCGCCACCTTTCCTTCGGCGGTCAAACTGGGCTTGCGCAAACGCTGTACCTTGCAGACGCTGGTCATCAATGGCGCCGAGTGCGAACCCTACCTGACCTGTGATGACCGACTGATGCAGGAAAAAGCCGACGATATCATCGATGGCATTTGCATCATGTTGCATGGTCTGCAAATAAACCGTGCACTGGTAGCGATAGAGAAGAACAAACCCGGGGCACTGGTTGCCATGAGCAAGGCGGCAGCCGCACTCCCTGAAATTACTATTGTCCCTGTGCCGGTGCGCTATCCCATGGGTTCGGAAAAGCATCTGGTGCAAACACTGACCGGTATAGAAACACCGGCAAGAGCGCTGACGGCAGACATTGGTATTATTGTGCACAATGTCGCGACAGCCCAGGCGATTCAGCAGGCTATCCGCTTTGGCCGTCCCCTGACTCACCGGGTGGTGACTGTAACAGGTGGTGCAATATGTGAGCCGCGTAATCTTCTGGTCCCTATCGGTACGCCGGTTTCCGTGTTGATCGATGCCTGTGGGGGAGTGACAGAAGAACCTGCCCGGTTGCTGGTCGGTGGTCCGATGATGGGCCAACCGCTGCCAAACACAAGCGTGCCCATCATTAAAGGCAGCGGTGGTATTGTTGCACTCACGGCAGTTGAGGCGGCCGTCAAACAGGCTATGCCCTGTATCCGCTGTGCGAGTTGTGTATCGGCCTGCCCCTGTGGTCTGCTGCCACTGGAGATAGCTGCGCAAGCCCGAAGCGGCGACCTGGAAAGTGCGGTAAACAATGGCCTCATGGACTGCATCTCCTGTGGCTCCTGTGCCTATGTCTGTCCGGCTCATATTCCTCTGGTGCAATACTTTAACTACGCCAGGGGAGCCGTCACGGAACAACAACGCGCCAGACACAAACAGCAGGAAACAAAGCGACTGGCCGCCGCGCGCAAAGAAAGACTGGAACGGCAGATGAAAGCCAAACGGGAAGCCCTGGCGCGGCGCAAGGCGGAACGGGCAGCCAGGGAACCCCCTGCTGAATGCAAAGCCGGGGCAGCAACATGAATGAGATTCCATTGGTCAGTGGTCCCTACGCCCATAAAGTAACCAGTATCTCCCGAACCATGGGGTGGGTGATGCTGGCTTTGTTGCCATCCACTGCATTTGGTCTCTATCAATTCGGCTGGCCGGCTCTGTTTCTGTGGCTGGTTACTATTGCAACAGCCTTGCTTGTGGAAACCATTTGCCTGCGTATAGCCGGTAAACCGGTATACCTTTATCTCATGGATGGCTCCGCCTTGCTTACTGCCTGGTTGCTGGCCATGACGCTACCTCCCTGGGCACCCTGGTGGATCGGGGTGGTGGGTGCCGCACTGGCAATCATTGTTGGCAAACAGGTATTCGGGGGCATCGGCCAGAACCTGTTCAATCCAGCCATGGTGGCCCGGGTGGCGCTGCTTATCTCTTTCCCCCTGGAGATGACCACCTGGATATCCCCCAAACCCTTGCTGTCATCTCAGGCCCCAGCTTTTATGGATGCCCTTTCTATCAGTTTCGGCAGAGGGCTTGATATGGATGCTGTGAGCAGTGCATCGATTCTTGGCCATGTGAAAACCGAACTGGGACGGCATCTGCCTTTAACCGATGCCCTGAACGGTACGGCCGATGTTGCCAGTCTGGCAATGGGATCAGTGGCCGGTAGTCTTGGTGAAACATCAGCATTGTTAATCCTGGCCGGCGGGTTGCTGTTACTCATCAAGGGCGTTATCAGGTGGTATATCCCGGTAGCCATGATCGGCACACTGGCTTTGCTTTCGACACTGCTCCACTGGATTGACGTGGATCGTTATCCCGGGGCCCTGTTTCATTTACTGTCTGGCGCTACATTTCTGGGGGCCTTCTTTATCGCAACTGACCCTGTCACCTCACCGGTTACAGTACGCGGCCAGCTATTGTTCGGTGCGGGCTGCGGGATGCTGGTATTTGTCATACGCACCTGGGCGGGTTATCCGGAGGGTATGGCGTTCGCTGTATTGTTGATGAATGCCTTGACCCCTGTGATCGACCACTACTTGAAACCACGGATCTATGGTCGTACCCGCAGGGGTGAACCACTGACATATCACGTCCAGTCGGAGAGTGGCGATGACTGATGCAGTGGAACCCCAACACAGAAAAGCGGTGGCCTATCAGGCCGTACTGCTTGGTGCCTTTACCACGCTGGCGGCCATACTCCTGGTGATAGGTAATCTCGGAACCCGGGATTCCATTGCTCGACGGCAGAATGAAGAAGTGCAGGCCTCATTAAACGAGGTTATTCCTGCAAAACTGCATGACAATAATTTGCTCGACAATCAAATTATCCTCTCCCGCGAGGAGGGGGATATCACTGTCTACCGTGCCATGCAAAAGGGGCGCATAACCGCACTGGCTTACCAGATAAGTGGCCAAGGGTATGGTGGGGATATTTCACTCATTATGGGAGTGGATCCCGGCGGCCGGATTCTTGGAGTAAGAGTGTTGTCTCATGCAGAGACACCTGGCCTGGGCGACAAAATAGAAAAGCAGAAGGATAACTGGATTCTGGGATTCAACGGCCTGTCATTGGGGAGGCCGCCAGCCTCTGCCTGGGGCGTTAAAAAAGATGGCGGCTACTTCGATCAGTTTAGTGGTGCGACCATCACACCCAGGGCAGTGATCAAGGCCATCAAGAAAGGCTTGCAATTTTTCAGCGCCAATCGTACCGAGCTGCTTGCCATACTCCCTGATTCAGCAGGGAGTACGCATTGATGAGCACTGATAACCTGCACCTTGTTCGTGACGGGCTGTGGAGTAACAATGTGGTTTTCGTCCAGATGCTGGCCTTGTGCCCATTGCTCGCTGTCACTGGTACCGCTACCAATGGACTGGGTATGGGGCTGGCAACTACAGCGGTTATGGTTATGTCGGGGTTTTCTGTTTCCGCCCTGCGCAACATCACCACACCGGAAGTCCGTATCCCGATATTTGTGCTCATTATTGCAACCATCGTGACTCTGGTTGATATGGCGATGAATGCCTGGGTGCATGATTTGCACAAGGTGCTGGGCTTGTTTATCCCGTTAATTGTTACTAACTGCGCCATCCTGGGTCGCGCCGAATCTTTTGCTTCGCGTAATGCTGTTGCACCCTCCCTGATCGATGGGCTGATGACCGGGCTGGGCTTCACTCTGGCCCTGGTGGTATTGGGCGCCACCCGTGAGATTCTGGGCAGCGGTACGTTATTCGCTAATGCTGCCCTGCTGCTGGGTCAGACATTCTCTTTTCTGGAGCTGACACTGATTCCGGATTACAAGGGTTTCCTGCTATTAATCCTGCCGCCTGGAGGTTTTCTGGTGCTGGGCTTCCTGCTGGCGGGGAAGCGTGTGCTTGATCGGGGCCTGCAACAATCGTCATTAAAGCGGGAAAAAGAAGAACGACTTACCAGCAATGCCCCGGTAACTGAATAATGCAAAAAAGAAGGTAAAGACGACATGAATGTGGGCGTGGCTTACGCCAGCAGTACTAAACAAGTGTGGCTACAACTGGACGTGCCGGAGGGCAGCACAGTGCGAGATGTTATTGAATACTCTGGTCTGTTACAGCAGTTCCCGGAGATCAATCTTGAAAAACAGAAAGTCGGTGTATTCGGCAGACCAACCAAACTGAATGCTACCGTGGAAGAAGGAACCCGCGTGGAAATCTACCGGCCAATCACCGCCGATCCGGAAATTGCAGAGCGCCGCACGCGCAACGATGGCTAAACAGGCCAAATCTTTGAGCATACCGGGCTAGGGACGCGTGGAGAGCTTGTTGCTGCTGGAGAAGATCCAGGTGCGGGTAATATAGAGAATGTCATTGTCCTTACGGATATTCTCGGGGAAAGGCGCATAGGGCGCACCGAGCTTGACGATGCGTACCGCTGCATCATCAAGAATCTTGTGTCCGGACGGTTTCAGTATGGTGATGTTGCGCACACTGCCATCCGGGTAGACGGCGACTTCCACCATCAGTTTTCCGGACAGGCCCTGGCGCCGTGCGGCATCGGGGTAGTTGAGCTGACCGACGCGCTCAACCTTGTGCACCCAGTCGCGCATATAACTGGCATAGCGGGCTTCCCTGGTACTGGCGGTGATATAGGCGCCGGTCAGACGCTTTGAGTAGACCAGCGCATTCTGCTGAATGCTTTCGTTCAGTGAGAGCATTTCCCTGCTGCGGTTAATGATATCTGCGGCATCGGGCTGCCTGGGTTTCTCCTGCGGGTCTTTACTGTCCGGTGTCTTGCGGGTGTTGTCGGTGCTGGTGAGCAGGCGGGTTTTGTCGGGCTGCAGTTCGCGGCTGGCAGCTGTTTTGGCCTGTGCCTGCATTTCCTGACGGGCCTTGACCTTTTCCGTGGTGTTGCCGGCACCCTGCTGACTGGAATCCGCCAGGTAATCGTAATCTTTTGGTGGCAGTGCCTTGCCCGGGTTGACGACAGTAATATCCAGCGTCGGCAGGTACGGGTCCGGTGGGTTGCGGTCAAAAGCATCGAAACTGATGCCAAGAATGATCAAGGCATGAAAGGCGGTGGCAATAAACAGCATCAACGCCAACCGGTCGGTGGTTGGTGCTTCCAGCGGGGTCTGGCTCAGGGTTGTCACAGTGTGGTTCTGTTGTCGCTCATGCATTGCAGTATGCAGTAATCATACCGGGGAGTCCCGGATCAGGGTGCCAGCTTGACGATCCTGATGGAGGTCCAGGCTGGATCGAAAATAATACGTTTTGCCAGTCGCGGCGTGACCCAGGCGACATCCTGGTCATCGATGCGCAGCACGTCCCTGATGCCCATACTGACTGCAACAGACTGCCAGCGTTCCGCACCCGCGACAAACAGTGCTGTGGCGGCGGCATCAGCCAGTGCCGGATCGTCAGCGATCACAGTGACCGAACGGGTTCCGGTCGCCGGGTAGCCGCTGCGCGGGTCAAGAATGTGGTGATAGCGTTTCCCCTCGAAGGTAAAGTAACGCTCGTAATCGCCGGAGGTGAAGACGCAGGTGGCGCCCTGCAATAACAGGGTGGCGACTGTGCCGCTGTTGCGCGGGTGGCGGATACCGATACGCCATGGCTCGCCGCCACGACTGCCACGCAGACAGAGATCGCCTCCGGCGTTGACGATGAGGTTGTGGATACCACGGCTTTCCAGCAGTTCGACGGCCTTGCCGACAGAATAGCCTTTGGCAAAACCGCCAAAATCCAGTCGAACGTGCGGGTTGCTGCTGGTGACAGTGTCGCCATCAAGGGTGAGTTGCAGGCTGGAAGGTTTGTGTGACAGCCAGTTATCGATCATCTGTGGCGAGGGCGGTGGTCGTTCGGGTGGCTCGTCCTGCTGGAAACCCCACATCGCCAGCAGTTCGCCAATGGCTGGATTGAACAGGCCGCCACTCAGGCGCTCATAGGTTTGTCCCATGTGAATCAATTGCACGATAGATGGGTCGGTTTGCCAGGGCTTACCGGCGGCAATGGCGCGGTTGAGGTCGTCGAGCGCACCACGCTGCCAGGCATGCCAGTCATGATGCTGTTGCTGATACAGTGCATCCACGGCCTGTATGGCGCTGCGTGACTGCGTCGGGTCGACGCCCTGTGTAAGGA